>Ga0075017_100000253_pt1 | contig 27411 bp, 17 predicted proteins | sample AleBraG_ABR_2012_FD_71475 | JGI IMG/M metagenome (GOLD analysis project Ga0075017, IMG submission 71475) | Freshwater sediment microbial communities in response to fracking from Pennsylvania, USA - Alex Branch Run_MetaG_ABR_2012 | ecosystem: Environmental > Aquatic > Freshwater > Creek >... | reverse complement strand
ATATATAGCCATCGGCAAACTGGTAGCACTCAAGCAGGGGCGATCCGCCCGTAGCGACCAGGGTCGCGGGCAGCGCCAGCACCGGTGTGCCCAGCGCCCACGCGCCTACGCGCAGCCCCACTGAGCCGGTATCCAGCAGCACGTGGTCGACCACAACGCAGTTGGCGGTGCCCGGCGCGCAGACCGTCACGGAAACGAAGGGCGCGTTTAAAGCACCGGTATTTGACGTTGGGGGGCCGTTGTCGAGAATGATGGCGGTGACGTTGCTGGTGGCCACGCAGGTCACCGTTACATTGGTGATATTGGCGCTGCCGATCGTGCCGGCGGCATTGGCCGGCGCACAGGCCTGACCGAGCGGCTGGGTGAGTACCGATACGCTGTAAGCTGCCCCGCCAGCCAGCGCGGTTGCGAAGGTCACGGCCGCGTTGGTGGTGACGGTAAGGTTATCGCCGCCATTGTTCTGTAGCACCATGGTGCCGCCGGCCAAGCCGCTGACGTTGGCTCCCACGGTAAACATCGACGGCGGGGTACCGCCGCTGCCGCTTCCGCCACCACCGCAGGCAGCGAGCGCGCACACTAGCGTTGCAGCGAGTGCCAATCTCATTTCAAATCCTCGGTTTTGACACCCGGCGGCAAAAGCTGGGGCACATAGGCCAGACCTCTAAAGGATCGGGCGTGGCTGCTGGCGCGCACCACCAGGTTGCTTTGATCAATTGCCATGCGAGTACGAGTTGAGCCGGCGGTGCGTGGCGCGCTCGTATATCCACTGAAGGTGCTGCCGAGGAGCGTGGCCAAGTCCGGCTTAAACGGACCGTGCCAAGTTACGGCGAATACCGTGCCATTCGCGCCCAAGAATTCCCGCACCACGGTTCCAGTGGGGAGTGTGAGTTCATGCGTGGTATAGGTGGCGCCGCTGGTTACCCGCACGCTGGCCTTGAGCCGCGCCGAATCGCTGCGAATGGAGCTCTCATTCTCACCCAGCGCCGCGCGGGCCGTGCCCGGCACCAGACTTGACCACACGAGCGCACACGCCAGCGCGCAGGCCAGCGGCTGCGCCTCCACGCGCAATTGGGCCAGCCAGGGCTTGGCGCTCTGACCATAGAAACTCAAGGGGTTAGCAATCTTGTACACGTGCTGCTCCACTGCGAGCCAAAAGGTGGCCGGTAGTCCCGATACCCGATTTGGAGCGTACCGCAATCCACTGGTTCAATTCTGTGACCAAGGACCGGTCGCGCGTGAGAACCGGGAGCCCCCATTGTGGGCACGCGGCACCTTTCGCGCAGTCTGTCGCCCCGGGCCGACAGACTGCGTCGAACTTAACCTACGGCGAGAGCGCTGTCGCTGCTGCGCGCGGCGCGCCGACGCTCGTGTTCCTGCAGGAAGCGTTTGCGAATGCGGATATTCTGCGGCGTGACTTCAACCAATTCATCGTCGGCGATGAACTCCACCGCGTATTCCAATGTGAGCTGAATGGGGGGCGTCAATAGAATGGCCTCATCCTTGCCGGCGGCGCGGATGTTGGTGAGCTTCTTGGTCTTGATGGGGTTGACCACCAGGTCATTGTCGCGGGTGTGAATGCCGATGATCATGCCCTCGTAGAGCTTGTCGCCCGGGCTCACGAACATGCGGCCGCGCTCCTGCAGCATGAACAAGGCGTAGGCCACGGCTTCACCGTTTTCGTTGCTGATCAGTACACCGCTGTGCCGATCAGGTATTTCGCCTTTGACCACATCGAAGCCATCGAAAATATGGCTGATCAGCCCCGTCCCACGCGTAGTGGTCATGAACTCGCCCTGAAAGCCGATCAAGCCCCGCGCCGGCACCCGGTACTCGAGTCGCACGCGCCCATTGCCGTCGGCGGCCATGTCGGTGAGCTCCGCTTTGCGCTCACCCAGAGCTTCCATGACGGCGCCCTGATGATTCGAGTCGATGTCGACGGTGAGGGCTTCGAAGGGTTCGAGTACCTTGCCGTCCACGATCTTCTTCAGGACCTGGGGTTTGCCCACCGCCACTTCAAAACCTTCGCGGCGCATGTTCTCAATGAGTATGGTCAGGTGCAGTTCGCCCCGACCCAGCACGCGGAAAATGTCCGGTTCACTGGTGTCTTCGACGCGCAGCGCCACGTTGCTCTGCAGTTCACGCATCAGGCGTTCGCGAATCTGCCGGCTGGTGACGAACTTGCCTTCGCGTCCGGCCAGGGGCGAGGTATTGACCTGAAAATTCATGGCCAGCGTGGGCTCATCCACCTGGATGGGCGGCAGGCCTTCGGGTTGCTCGGGCGAGCAGATCGTGAGACCGATGTTCACGTCTTCGACGCCGGTGATCGCGACAATGTCGCCGGCCGTAGCCTCTTCCACACTCTGGCGCTGCAAGCCCTTGAAAGTCAGCACTTGGGCGATCTTGGCGGCGCCCCGATCTTCAGCGCCGTTGCGCAGGACGACGTTCGTGCCGGCACGCAGCGTGCCGCGTCGGATGCGGCCAATGCCGATTCGACCGACGTAGGAGTTGTAATCGAGGGTGGAAATCTGCAATTGAAGCGGTCCGCTGGCGTCGCTTTCCGGCGGCTTGACGTACTGCAGGATGGCTTCGAACATCGCCGTCATGTCGGCGTCGCGGCGCGTGGGATCGGTGCTGGCCCAGCCCTGGAGCGCCGAGGCGTAGATGACGGGAAAATCCAACTGCTCGTCGGTGGCGCCGAGCTGATCGAATAGATCGAAAGTCTGGTCGATCACCCAACCGGGCCGTGCGCCCGGACGGTCAATCTTGTTGACCACCACGATGGCTTTGTGGCCGAGGGCCAGGGCCTTGCGGGTGACGAAGCGGGTCTGGGGCATCGGCCCTTCGACCGCGTCGATGACCAGCAACACCGCGTCGACCATCGACAACACGCGCTCGACTTCACCGCCGAAGTCGGCGTGGCCCGGCGTGTCGACGATGTTGATACGCGTTCCACCGTATTCAATGGCGCAGTTCTTGGCCAGGATGGTGATGCCGCGCTCGCGCTCAATGTCGTTGGAGTCCATGACGCGCTCGCCCACCTTCTCGTGCGAAGCAAAGGTGCCCGACTGCTTGAGCAGGCAGTCGACGAGGGTGGTCTTGCCATGATCGACGTGAGCAATGATGGCGATGTTGCGGATCGGGCGTTGCATGAGAGCCTGGGGGTAAAAAGGGCGTGGAGGGTACCAGAACGGCGGTGCAAGTGCCTGGCTTAAATGGGGAACCTGGCATAAACCGGGGTGCCCGAATTAAACCTGGCGGGTACCCGGCTTAACCCTGGCAGGTCCCCGGCCTAGGCCTGGCCCCGAGCGTTGGCCCCGGCCTCGGGCTGAAGCTTAAGTACCAGTGGGAAATTGAGGGCGCTGGCTGGTTAAAGATATAAAGATATGTTTATATCATAAACATGGCCACGGAGGTAAATAACCTGAACACTACTGTGCTGGCCCTCAAGGGCCTGGCCGAGCCCACGCGCCTGCGGATGCTGGCGCTCCTGAGCCACGGGGAGCTGACGGTGGGGGAGCTGTGCCGGGTGCTGGGGCAGAGCCAGCCACGGGTATCGCGGCACCTGCGTCTGCTGACTGAGGCCGGATTTCTCGACCGGTTCCGGGAAAAGCAGAGCGTTTATTACCGCACTCCTGCGGTCCGGGCATCGACCGTGGGCGATTCGCCATCAGCCTCATCGCGATCCGCGGCAGCTCCAGGGGGGGCGCATCTGGCGTGGCTGCGCCCGCTCCTGGACAACGTCGCACCCGACGATCCGGCCATTCGCCGCGATCGGGTGCGCTTGGCCGTCGTGATGGACGATAGAACGCGCCTGGCGGTTACGGCTCTGGTCGAGGAGCACCCACTGGACTATAGCGCTCCGGTCATGGAGAGCGTGGAGTTGGGCGAAGTGCTCTGGGAGGAGCTGGGGCCCACCAGCCTGGGCGCCCTGCTGGACCTGGGCACCGGCATGGGCCGCATGTTGGAATTGCTGGCCCCTGGGGCGAGTCACGCCGTTGGCATCGACATCTCCGCACCCTCGCTGCGGTTGGCGCGCACCCGGGTGCACGGGCTGGGGCTGGCGCACTGCGAGTTTCACTGTCATGACATGTATGCGCTGCCGTTCGAGGCCCGGCGTTTCGACACGCTGACTATCGACCGCGTGCTGGCTGGCGCCGAGCGACCCGAGGCGGTGCTGGCAGAGGCGGCGCGTGTGTTGCGCAGCGGCGGACGGCTCCTGGTGGTGGAGCGGTTCGAGGACATCGAAATCTGTACGGGCGTGAATCCACTACGGCAAATGCGCCAGTGGCTGGAGGGCGCGGGGTTGCGGCTGATGCGCCTCAGGCCTTGTGATTTGATGTCGGGTCACCATCTGATTGCGCTGGCCGAGCGGCCGGCCGCTGCTCAATCCATACGATGAACTTGCCGCAACCCATCAATGAGCGCTTGGGCAGCACTTTGGCCGCGCTGCGCCGGACGGTGGCGGTATCGTTCGAATTCTTCCCGCCTGGGGATGCACAGATGGAGGAGACCCTTTGGCGCTCGGTCGAGCGCTTGGCACCACTCCGGCCGCGCTTCGTGTCGGTCACCTACGGCGCGGACGGCTCAACGCGCGAGCGCACGCACCGGGTGGTGACGAGGGTGCTGCGCGAGACCACCTTGACGCCCGCGCCGCACCTGACCTGCATCGGTGCCGATCGTGAGTCGGTGCTGGACATTGCCCGTGAATACTGGCGCGCCGGGGTGCGGCACTTGGTGGCCCTTCGCGGTGATCCTCCGGCGGTCGAGGGTGCCGGGAGCCAGGGCGCGGTGCCGTATCAACCGCACCCGAACGGATTTGCCCACGCGGTGGATCTCGTGCGGGGCTTGCGCACCGTGGGTGACTTTGACATCTCGGTGGCGGCGTATCCCGAAACGCACCCGCAGGCTCGGGACGCGGCGTTCGATCTGGATTGCCTGAAAGCCAAGCTGGATGCGGGCGCGAGCCGGGCCATCACGCAGTTTTTCTTTGACACTGATGCGTTCCTGCGCTTTCGGGAACGCTGCGCGGCCAACGGGATTCGCGCCAGCCTCGTGCCGGGCATATTGCCCATCACCCGCATGCCACAGATGTTGCGCTTCGCGGCGCGTTGCGGGGCGCGGGTGCCAGCCTGGTTGGCCGAACGCTTCGCGGGTCTGGAGGAGGATCCGGATACGCGGCGACTGATCGCGGCAGCCTTTGCCATCGGCCAGGTCGAGACCTTGGCGCGCGAAGGGGTGGAGGAATTCCACTTTTACACGCTCAATCGTGCGGACCTGACCTACGCGATCTGCCACGCGCTGGGGGTGCGCTCGTGAACGACGCTGCGGGGGCTGCGGGGGCTGCGGGCGCCGCCGGCGCCGCGCGCACACGGCGGGTGACAGCCTTTCGCCAGCAATTGAGCGAGCGCATCCTGGTGCTCGATGGGGCCATGGGCACCATGATTCAGAACGCACGGCTCTCGGAAGCCGACTACCGGGGGGCGCGATTCGCCGAGTGGCAGTGCGATCTGAAAGGCAACAACGATCTGCTGACGCTGACGCGCCCGGATTTGATTCGAGACATACACACCCGCTTCCTGCAGGCCGGCGCCGACATCATCGAGACCAATACCTTCAACTCCTCGGCGCCATCGCAGGGCGATTACTGCATGGAAGGGTTGGTGGGTGAACTGAACCTGTCGGCAGCGCGCCTGGCGCGGGCAGCGGCCGACGAGCAGGCGGGGCGCGATGGGCGAGTGCGCTTCGTGGCTGGGGCACTCGGGCCCACCAATCGCACCGCGTCGCTTTCGCCCAGCGTGAATGATCCGGCGTTTCGGAATATTAATTTCGACCAATTGGTGAGTACCTACAGCGAGGCCACGCGGGCGTTGCTCGAAGGGGGGGTGGATCTACTGCTGGTGGAGACCATATTCGATACGCTCAACGCCAAAGCAGCACTGTTCGCGGTGCGCAGTGTGCTCGAAGAGCTGCAGCTCGATGTGCCGCTGATGATCTCGGGCACCATCACCGATGCTTCAGGGCGCACGCTCTCGGGGCAAACGGTGGAGGCGTTCTGGAACTCGATCCGGCACGCCCGGCCCGCCGTGGTGGGATTGAACTGCGCGCTGGGGGCGCGGCAACTTCGCGCCCACATCGAGGAGCTGGCGGGGCTGGCGGATGTCGCGCTGTGCGCATATCCCAACGCGGGCCTGCCCAACGCGTTTGGTGAATATGACGAAGCGGCCTGCGAGACGGCGGAACTGGTGGGCGAATTCGCCACCAGCGGGTTCGTCAATATTGTCGGCGGCTGCTGCGGCACCACGCCTGAGCACATTGCGCACATAGCCGAGCACGTACGCGGACTGGCGCCTCGCCGGCCCATGGTGCTGCCGGTGCGTTGCCGGTTGAGCGGACTGGAGGCGCTGAACATCGGGCCGGAGAGTCTGTTCGTCAATGTCGGTGAGCGCACCAATGTCACGGGCTCGGCTAAGTTCCGCAAGCTCATCGAGGCCGGCGACTACAACGGGGCGCTGGACATCGCGCGCACCCAGGTGGCGGCCGGAGCCCAGATCATCGACGTCAATATGGACGAGGGCATGCTCGATTCGGAAGCGGCCATGGTGCGCTTCCTGAACCTGGTGGCCACCGAGCCGGACATCGCGCGGGTGCCGGTGATGATCGACTCCTCGAAGTGGTCGGTGATCGAGGCGGGCCTCAAGTGCCTGCAGGGCAAGGGCATCGTCAATTCGATCAGTCTGAAGGAGGGCGAAGCGCCGTTTCTGGCGCAGGCGCGCAAAGTGCGGGCCTACGGGGCCGCCGTCGTGGTCATGGCGTTCGACGACAAGGGGCAGGCGGATACGGTGGCGCGCAAGGTGGGCATTTGCGAGCGCAGCTACCGCCTGCTCACCGAAGTGGTGGGGTTTCCGCCCGAGGACATCATTTTCGATCCGAACATCTTTGCGGTGGCCACCGGCATCGAGGAGCACAACCGCTATGCGCTGGACTTCATCGAGGCCATCGCCCAGATCCGCTTAAGCTGTCCGCACGCGCTGATCAGCGGCGGGGTCAGCAACGTATCGTTCTCGTTCCGCGGGAACGACCCGGTGCGCGAGGCCATGCACTCGGTGTTCCTGTACCACGCGATTCGTGCCGGCATGAGCATGGGGATCGTCAATGCCGGCCAATTGGCCCTGTACGAGGAAATCGAGCCGCAACTGCGCGAGCGGGTGCTTGATGTCATTCTGGCGCGACGCGCGGATGCCACGGAGCGCCTGCTCGAGGCAGCCGCTCGCTTCAAGGGCGAAGCGGGCCAGAAGCGGGTGGAGGATCTGGCGTGGCGCAGTTGGCCGGTGGCCAGGCGGCTGGCGCATGCGCTGGTGCACGGCATCGATGAGTTCGTCACCCTCGACACCGAAGAGGCGCGCACGCAGACGGTCCGGCCGCTCAGCGTCATCGAAGGCCCGCTGATGGATGGCATGAATGTGGTGGGCGACTTGTTTGGGGCGGGGAAGATGTTCCTGCCTCAGGTGGTGAAATCGGCGCGGGTGATGAAGCGGGCCGTGGCGCATCTGATTCCATTCATCGAGTTGGAAAAGGCCGCCGGGGATGCCCGGCAGAACAATGGCCGCATCCTGATGGCCACCGTCAAAGGGGATGTCCACGATATCGGCAAGAATATCGTGGGCGTGGTGCTCCAGTGCAATAACTTCGAGGTCATTGACCTGGGCGTGATGGTTTCGTGCGAGAAGATTCTCGAGACCGCACGGTGCGAAAAAGTGGACATGATCGGCCTGTCGGGTTTGATCACGCCGTCCCTGGATGAGATGGTGCACGTGGCGCGCGAAATGCAGCGTCAGGGGTTCACAATACCGCTCCTGATCGGGGGCGCGACCACCTCGCCGGCGCACACGGCGGTGCGCATCGATCCGCAGTACACGGGCGCGGTGCTGTACGTGAAAGATGCCTCGCGCGCGGTGGGGGTGTGTCAGCAGCTGGTGTCGGCCGAGACTTGCGCTGCGTATGTCGCGACCATCAAATCCGAGAACGCGCAGCGGCGCGCGCAGCACGCGGGTCGGCGTGTGAAAGATCCCCAGTACTCGCTGGTGCAGGCGCGCGAGGATCGCGTGCGCTGCGATTGGCGCGGGTATACACCGCCCGTGCCGCGGCATCTGGGCATCAAGGTATTCGAGGACTACTCGCTGGAGGAGCTGACGCGCTACATCGACTGGACACCGTTCTTCCAGGCCTGGGAGCTGCGCGGACGGTTTCCGGACATTCTCACCGACGCCATTGTCGGCGAGCAGGCCGCGAAGCTGTACGCCGATGCCCGGCACATGCTGCGCACGATCATTCGCGAACGCTGGTTGCGGGCGCGGGCCGTGGTGGGGCTGTTTGCGGCCAACAGCGTCGAGTGCGATGACGTGGCGATATATTCCGACGTCGGGCGCGAACGACGACTGGCAACGCTGCACTTCCTGCGCCAGCAGAAGGACCTGCCGGCGGGCAAACGTCATGGCGCGCTGGCCGATTTTGTCGCCCCGCACGGAGTGGCGGCTGATTACCTCGGAGCCTTTGCGCTGACCACTGGCATCGGCATCGAGGCGCCACTGGCGAAGTTTGCGGCCGATCACGACGATTATTCGGCCATCATGCTCAAGGTATTGGCGGATCGGTTGGCCGAGGCCTTCGCCGAGCGGCTGCACGAGCGGGTGCGACGCGAGTTTTGGGGGTATGCACCGGAAGAGGCGCTGAGTGCGGAGCAATTGATTCGCGAGGATTACCGCGGCATTCGCCCGGCGCCAGGGTACCCGGCGTGCCCGGACCACACGGAGAAGCAAGCGCTGTGGGCGTTGCTCGACCCAGAGGGCGCCGCCGGAATTACTCTGACCGAGTCGTATGCGATGCATCCGGCCGCGGCAGTAAGCGGCTGGTACTTCTCGCACCCCGAGGCGCGTTACTTGAACGTAGGACGTATAGACCGCGACCAGGTGATCGATTATGCGCGGCGCAAGGGTATGACGGTGGCGGAAGTGGAGCGGTGGCTGGCGCCGAACCTGGGCTATGAGCCGGAGCTGGTTGGCGCGGGCGCCGAGGCTGGCGCGGGCGTTGTCGCGGTTACTGGTGAGGCAATCGCTTGAGTGCGTACGGGCCGCCGCATCCGCCGGCGCCGCCCGTGACTCGCGGTGTGGGTGCTGCCGTGCGCGGCTTCCTGAGTGTGTTTCGCTATGGTCGCCAGGCCGTGCAATTGGTGTGGGACACGAATCGGCCGCTGCTGGGGGCGGCGGGTTTGTTGACGGTGCTGGGCGGCCTGCTGCCGGTGTGGGTGGCTATTGTGGGCGCGCAGATTGTCGACGCGGTGGTGACGGCATCGCGCGCGGCTGATCACGCGTTGGGCCCGGTGCTGCGCTGGGTGCTGTGGGAGTTTGTGCTGGTGGCGAGCTTGGCGGGCGTGCAACGCGGTTTGTCGCTGTGCCAGTCACTGCTCCGTGCGCAGCTCGGTCAGCGCGTGAACGTGATGATCCTCGAGAAGGCGTTGACGCTGGAGCTCAAGCACTTCGAGGATTCGGAGCTGTACGACAAGCTCACGCGGGCGCGGCGCGAGGCTTCGAGCCGCCCCTTGAGTCTCGTGATGCGCACCTTCGGGTTGGTGCAGAACTCGATCATGCTGGTGAGCTTCGGGGTGGCGCTGGTGAAATTCTCGCCCTGGACGGTGGCGGTGTTGCTGCTGGCGGGCGTGCCGGCGTTCATCGCGGAGGCGAAATTCTCCGGCGATGCCTTCCGGTTGTTTCGATGGCGCTCGCCCGAGACGCGGATGCAGCTGTATCTGGAGACCGTGCTGGCGCGCGAGGATCACGCGAAAGAAGTGCGGCTGTTCGGGTTGGGCGAGCGCTTTCTGGCGCGCTATCGTGACATTTTTGTGCGCTTGTACCGCGAGGATCGGGCGCTGTCGATTCGGCGCGATAGCTGGGGATTCGCGCTGGGCTTGTTGGCGACGGCAACGTTCTATGCCGCGTATGCGTGGATTGCGATCACGACAGTGCGCGGCGGCATTACTCTCGGGCGCATGACCATGTACCTGGCGCTGTTTCGCCAGGGACAGGGCGCAGTGTCGGCCATCCTTTCGGCGGTCGGGGGGATGTACGAGGACAACTTGTATCTGTCGACCTTGTACGAGTACCTGGATACGCCGGTGGCACCGAGGCTGGGCCATGTGGTGCGCGGTCCGCACCCCGAAGAGGGGGTGCGATTCGAGGGTGTCAGTTTTACCTATCCCGATGCTACAGAACCGACATTACTGGACATCGATCTGCAGCTGCCACCGGGCAGTTCGCTGGCGTTGGTGGGGGAGAACGGGTCGGGCAAGACCACGCTCATCAAGTTGCTGACGCGGCTGTATGAGCCCACGGCGGGGCGCATTCTGTTCGAGGGACAGGACATTCGCGAGTGGGACGAGACGGCGCTGCGCAGCCGCATCGGTGTGATCTTCCAGGACTTTGCGCGCTACCAGATGCGCGTGGGCGAAAATGTGGGCGCTGGGGATGAGGCGCATTTCGAGGATGAGGCGCAGTGGCGAGTGGCGGCGGGGAAGGGGCAGGCGGCGGAGTTCATCGATCAGCTGCCGCAGGGGTATCAGACGCAGCTGGGCAAGTGGTTTAAAGATGGACGGGAGTTGTCGGGCGGGCAGTGGCAGAAAATTGCTCTGTCACGAGCCTTCATGCGTACGGGGGCGGATGTGCTGGTGCTGGACGAGCCGACGGCAGCCATGGATGCGCGGGCCGAAGCGGAGATCTTCGAACACTTTCGGCAGCTGGCACGTGGCCGCATCACGATACTGATTTCTCATCGATTTTCCACGGTGCGGATGGCGGATCAGATCGCGGTGCTGGACCGGGGTCGCATCATCGAGCGGGGCAGCCACGCGGAGTTAACCGCGGCGGGCGGCCACTATGCGCAGCTCTTTGCGCTGCAGGCGCGCGGCTATCAGTAGCGCGGCTATCAGTAGGGTACAATGCCCACTATGGACGAAACAGCAGATACCTTCGACTCGGCGTTCACGAAAGCGGTGGACCTGGGCAATCGCTTGGCCGGCAAGGACAAAGAGGCGGACCTGTGGGACATCGCCGACGGGCTGCTGGCTGGCGCAGTGCAATATTGGCTGTACTCCCGCCAGCCGTGCGGTGATGCACGTTGCGAGGATTGCCTGCCGCTGAGTACGTCACAGGCACGGCTCACCGAACTCACGCGCCTCATCGGTCAGGTGGCGGCGGAGAGCGAATATTTTCACGCGCCGACGGATGCTAATGCGGGGCGAGCTTAAGCGGGGCGAGTCTAAGACGAGGCAGGCCTAGCGTTGGGGTGCGGGTAGGCGTAATCGTTCGCGTAGCCTCGCGACTATGGATGCCTCCAGCGGTGGCTGCCTGCGGGCGCCGTCGCGTTCCATCTGGCGCAGAAGGGCCTCCACCTTCTCCCGCCCCAATGCGCTGCGCACGGCTTGCGCGGGTGACTTGCCGCCGAGCGCCGGGATGGGCTCGCTCGCCCAGCTTTCGTAGTGCGCCGCCATGAATTGGCGCAGGTGCTCCTGGACCTCCGGATTGTTCTGCAACTCATCGTCGTCCGGCGATGTTTGCAGGTCAGGGCTGCCCTGCGCTGGGCGCTTCGCCAGCGCGGCCTCGACGGATTCAATCTTCGTGGCGCGGTAGCGTGCGGCTGGACCCAGGTGCGCGTCGATGAGCCGTTTGAGCGTGGCGGCTCTTTTGGAGGAGTTGACATCGCAGTTCAGTCGATTGCGTGTGATCTCGATGGAACCTAAAACGGTATTGTTCCAGCTCTTGTGCAGGCGATTGCCGGCCTTGGTCCAATCGAACCGAACCCGCAGCAGTGTACCCGAGCGGTCGCGCTCGACGAGGCCCTGGAATTCGGTTGCCGCCGCGTCATGCGCGAGGAATTTGAGTGCCTCAAACACTTTATCCGCCGAGTCGATATCAAAAACGAGACGTTGCGGCAGCAGCGGGTCACCGTCGGTATTCTGTAATCGTGGCAGCTTGGGATTGAGGATCGCCTCGGTAGCGGCCAGATACACTTCGCGAAGTTCCGTATCGTACTCACGCACCAGCTCGGTGGCGAACAGGTCAAGGCCGCGCATGATCCGGCTGCGCAGCTTGATGATCTCGAGTCGGCTTATGGGCGGCAGGCCAAACGGTGGGCAGGCCTCTAAAATGGCGATGCCATCGGCGTGCACGATTTGGGCGAACAGGATGTCATCCACAGCAAGCGTCTTCGACGCCGAACGTTCAAGTACCGAGTGCCGCGTGTCGGTGAGGATATCGCGGGCGACGAACCCCTGACCGGGCGTACAGCTCAGCACTTCATAGAAGCTGATGGGCGTGGCAACGCATGCTTCGAGATAGCGGCGTAGCGTCGGTTCGATACCGCTGGGGTTGCGTGCCAGATATACGCTGGTCGGAGTTTGCTCGTGGAGTGACGGGTCGGCCACCGCCGTGTCGAATGGATCGGGCGTCCAACAATGGAAGAACCACGGCATAAATAGCTGCAGGTGCGGTGTCTCCGGGTCGAATAGGATCTGCGCATCATCCTCGTCGCTGGTATCCAGAGTGAATTCTGACCAGGCCTCGTCGATGGCATCGGGTCCGTAGGTCTGATCTATGAAGCGATGCATCCGGGCCGGATAGCCCTCAAAGACTCGCCGCAGCCGGGTCCAAGCCAGCTGATCGGGTGATTCACTGGCGCTGATGGCGGCGGCCAGACAGCACTGTTTGTACTTCCGGCCGCTGCCACAGGGGCAGGGGTCATTGCGATTGGGCTTCATGCCGGGCCGCCGCAAGGGAGGTTCTGGGTATAGTACGCGAGGATTGCAGCTGCTACCATATGACCAACCTTCTGACCAGAAGGTGTTCGCGATGGCTGCCATCAATCTCGCCGAGGCCAAGGCCCATTTAAGTGAACTCGTCAGCCGGGCTGAATGCGGCGAGGAAACCGTCATCATGCGCCGGGGCGAGGCCGTTGCCAGGCTGGTGCCTATGAACGCCCCAAAGCAGCGGCTGCGCTCGCGCGCCCAGTTTCGCGCGACTCTGCAAAAAGCACGCAGGTCGAGCGTGGTGATCATTCGCGAGTTGCGGGACGAGGGCTATTGATGATTTATATGGACACGAGCTTCCTGGCCCCGCTCGTGATTGCCGAAAGCAGCAGTGATGCGGTGGAGCAGATGGTCCAAGCGATGAAACCCGGTGAGCTGCTAACCGGAGCCTGGACACGGGTTGAGCTAGCCAGCCTGATTGCGCGCAAGGTGTGGATGGACGAATTGTCCGCTACGGAGGCCAGGGCTGTGCGGGGTGAATTTGGTCAGTTGCTGGACGAGACATTCACAGTCCTGGTACCCACGGCCGCTGATTTCGTCACTGCGGCAGAATATCTTGGAATGCTCAAGACCGGATTCAGGGCGGGCGATGCCTTGCATCTGGCCATAGCCGCGAATTGCGGTGCCAAGAAGATACTTTCGCTGGATCAAGGAATGATCAAGGCAGGCAAGCGACTTAAACTGTCGGTAATGGGCCTGGCGTAGCGCGGCATGGGTTCGAGCGATATCGTTGGCGCGTGCGATCCGCGCGTCGAGCGCGCGGTGTTCCGTCAGGCGCCAACTTCTTGCAGCGCCGCTTCGAGTTTGTCCAAGCCTTCGTTGAGCAGAGGGTCGGTAATCGTTAGCGGCGCCAGGAAGCGGATGACGTTGCTGTATACTCCGCACGAGAGAATGATCAAGCCGTGCTTCGCCGCCGCCAGCACTAGCGCGCGGGTCAGCTCCACGGCGGGCTGCTCGGGGCTGCCGTTCTGCACCAGTTCCATCGCCACCATGGCGCCGAGGCCGCGGATCTCACCAATGGATTTGAATTTAGCCTGCAAAGCTCGCAGGCGCGTCTGCAACATTTCGCCCAGCCGGTTCGAGCGGGCCAGCAAGCCTTCGGCTTCGATGACATCGATCACGGCCAGAGCCGCGGCGCAGGCCAGGGGCGAGCCGGCGTAGGTTCCGCCCAGTCCGCCCGGGGGCGGGGCGTCCATGATGTCGGCCTTGCCCACTACGCCTGCGAGCGGCAGTCCACCGGCGATGCTCTTGGCCACTGTCATCAGATCGGGCTCGACACCCGAATGCTCAATCGCAAAGAGCTTGCCGGTACGGCCAAAGCCAGTCTGGATTTCGTCGACGATCAGCACTATGCCGTGACGATCGCACAGGGCCCGCAGCGCTTGGAGAAATTCCGGTGGCGCAATATAAAAACCGCCTTCGCCCTGCACCGGTTCGATGATGATGGCGGCCACTTGCGATGGGTCGACGTCGGCTTTGAACAGCGCCTCGATGGCGCCGAGCGATTGCGCACTGCTGACGCCGTGATAGGCCATGGGAAAGGGCACGTGAAACACCGAGGGCAGGAGCGGACCGAAGCCCGCCTTGTAGGGTTGCACTTTGCCGGTGAGGGCCATGGTGGCCAGCGTGCGGCCATGGAAGCCGCCGCTGAAGGCGATCACACCCGGGCGGCGCGTATGGTAGCGAGCCACCTTCAGTGCATTTTCCACGGCCTCCGCGCCGGTGGAGAAGAGTATGGATTTTTTAGGGCTAGGGCCAGGCGCCAGCGCATTGAGCCGTTCCGCCAATTCGACGTAATGGGCATAGGGCGTGATCTGAAAGGCCGCATGGGTGAGTTGGGCGACCTGGGCGCTCACCGCTTTGACGACGGCCGGATGACAGTGACCGGTATTGAGTACGGCGATGCCGCTGCCGAAATCGATGTAGCGGCGCCCCTCCACGTCCCAGAGTTCGGCATTGCTGGCGCGGGCCGCATAGACTGGCAGCGAGTTGGCAACACCGCGCGGTATGGCGGCCAGGCGGCGTTGATGCAGTTCGGTGTTGGTGCTCATAGGGGGTGCATTATAGGACCTTGCGCGCCTGGACATGGCACCAGGCACATAAGGTTTGAATCGAAAAGCGGCGTAAATACGTTTACGGGCAAGGGCTTGCATCGCTAGAATCGCGGCGCCCCAAACTTGCGGATGGTAATGAATTGAGTGAAGTAATAGCGGTAGAGGTGGTGGTGGTTGGCGCCGGCCCGGCGGGTTTATTCCAGGTGTTCGAGTTGGGACTACTGGGGATCAAAGCCCATGTGCTCGATTCGCTGGCCAATCCGGGCGGACAGTGCACGGAGTTGTATCCGGACAAGCCGATTTACGACATACCGGCCCTGCCCATCTGCGGCGCCCAGGAGCTGGTGGATCGCCTGCTGCAACAGATCAAGCCCTTTGGCGCGACTCTCCATATGGGTGAGGAGGCGGTCGAGCTGACGAAGCAGGAGAACGGCCGGTTTCGCCTGCTCACCAGTGCCGGCACGGTGTTCGACGCAGGCGCGGTGGTGATCGCCGGGGGGGTGGGATCGTTCCAACCGCGGCGACTGGCGGTGGAGGGCGTGGACGCGTTCGAAGATCGCCAGGTTCATTATAAGGTGCGCAGTGCCGCCGATTTCCACGGCGCTAAGCTGGCCATCTTCGGCGGCGGTGACTCGGCCCTCGACTGGACCATGGACCTGGCGCCCAAGGCGGCCGCGCTGACCCTGATTCACCGGCGGGCGGAATTTCGCGGCGCACCGGCTTCCGTGGCGCGGGTGCGCGAGCTGGAGGCGGCCGGCAAGGTGCGCTTCATCGAAGGCGCGGCGCACTCGCTCCGCTTGCAGGACGGGCGGCTCAGCGGAGTGGAGGTCAAGGCGGCGGATGGCAGCGTGCAGGCGATTGAGGCCGAGCACTTGCTGGTGTTCTTCGGTCTGGCGCCCAAACTTGGGCCCATCGGTGAGTGGGGCCTGGAGTTGGACAAGCGGGCCATCAAAGTGGATACGGAGAAGTTCGAGTCGAACATCCCGGGAGTGTTTGCCATCGGCGATATCAACACTTACCCAGGCAAGAAGAAATTAATTCTCTCAGGCTTTCACGAGGCGGCGCTTGCGTCCTTCGCCATACAGCACTATTTGTACCCGGCCAAGAAGCAATTCCTGCAGTACACGACCACCAGTCCGGCCATGCAAAAACGCCTGGGCGTCAGCAGCTGAGGCCACGCAAATTATGGATCAACGCCTTGCAGGGCTGCTGGCGCTGCTGGAGCTCGAGCGCATCGAGGTGAATATTTTTCGCGGCGAGAGCCGTGATATCGGCAGCCCGCAAGTGTATGGCGGGCAGGTGCTGGGTCAGGCGCTGCGCGCGGCCTATGCCACGGTGGAGCCCGCGCGCGTGGCGCACTCGCTGCACGCGTATTTCCTGCGCCGGGGGGATTTTAACGCACCGATTGTGTACTTCGTGGATCGAAGTCGCGAGGGGCACAGCTTTACCAGCCGGCGGGTGACCGCCATTCAACATGGCGAGCAGATATTCAATCTGTCCGCTTCGTTTCAGCTGGCCGAGAGCGGCTTGGAACATCAACTGACGATGCCCGAGGTGCCCCCGCCCGAGGAGTTGATTGATTCGGCCACCCTCGCGGCGCGGAGCGATTCGCAACTCCCGCCGCGCTTGCGCCATTACGTTGCGCACGAGCGGCCGTTCGAATTGCGGGCGGTGCCGCCCGAGGCCGCGGCGGAGCTGAGCCGCGATTCGCGGCAATATATCTGGCTGCGAGCGGTGGATCGCATGCCGGACGACGCGCAGCTGCACCATTGTTTGCTGGCCTATGTGTCGGATTTTCATTTGCTGAGTGCGGCGCTGTTGCCCCATGCCGAACAGATCGCACGCGCCAAAGCGGCGGGGGGCAAATTGGTCATGGCCAGCATCGATCATGCGATGTGGTTTCACCGACCGGTGCGGGTCGATGACTGGTTGCTCTACGCTACCGAAAGCCCCAGTGCAGCGGGCGCGCGTGGGTTTACCAGCGGCAGCCTCTTTACGCGTTCCGGTCAGCTGGTGGCCAGCACGGCGCAGGAGGGGCTGCTGCGGTTGCAGGGCAGTTAGGGTGAACTGAATCAATGGGTTAGCAAACCACGAATCCGTGCGCCCCAAGCGCGGCACGAGCCACTTCAAGGCACTTGATTAATCAAAAAATCTAGCGCATACCTGCGCCGACCGAAGCACGAAAAATTAGCCGGCAATGAGTCGCCCGAATCGGTGACATCACGATGTGCACTTGGTTTTATCGATTACGTGCGTCAGTTGCATTGTGGAACAAAACACCACACAGGCCTGCCCAGAACGCAGCTTAAGCCGATCATAAGAATTGGGAGCGATAAACATGTATGCGCCTCTCCTAAATTTTGCAAAAAAGTCTCTCCTCTCGTGCGCGTTACTGGCACTCGCTGCGTGTGGTGGCGGCGGATACGGGGGCGGTGGTGGCGGAGGCGGTGGTGGTGGTTCGGCGCCGAGCGCCTTGACGTACATGAGTCCAGCGACGGCGACCGTGGGCACCGCGATCACAGCACTGTCTCCAACGGTAACGGGAAGCGTCACCAGCTATTCGGTCAGTCCTGCGTTGCCGGCCGGTCTGTCGCTCAACACGACGAGCGGTGCCATCTCTGGCACACCTACCGCAGTCGCGGCACAGGCAATGTACACCATAACGGCCATGAACTCGTATGGCAGTACTCCGTTCGCCTTGTCGCTCACGGTCAATCCGGCGGCGCCGAGCGCCTTGACTTACACCAGTCCGGTGACGGCCACAGTGGGCACCGCGATCACACCGCTTTCGCCCACCGTAACCGGAACCGTTAGCAGCTACTCGGTCAGTCCTGCGCTGCCGGCCGGGCTGTCGCTCAATACCATGACCGGCGTAATCTCCGGTACACCGACGGCAACGGCGACGCAGGCCACGTACACAATTAAAGCCACGAACGTGACGGGCAACACCCCGTTTGGATGGGTGCTGACTGTTAACGCGGCTGCTGCTGCTGCCAGCCAAACCGCGATTTTCAGCGACGCCGCAGCGAGTGGGCTGGCGTTCACTGCCAACCCGTCTGGCACCACGGGCACCACGGATACTTTTGGTCAATTTAAGTACGCGCCCGGCGACAGTGTCACCTTTAGCGCCGCTGGCATCACCCTGGGGACGGCCGCCGGCCTGTCCAGTACCTCAACCAGCGGGAATCCCTCGACCATCACTCCCATCAATTTGGTTCCTGGCGCTGTTGGCGCCACCGATCCGACCGTCACGGCCATTGGCCAGTTGCTAGCGGGGTTGAACAGTGTCGCGGTTTCCGTGGGCCAAGGCAATGGCGGTACATTCGTCATACCCACAGCGACTGGCCTGACCGGGACCGCAGCGACCACCGTTACCACACTGCTGAACACGCTCAATAGCTCGGGCGTTACCGCGTCCACGTTGGCCGCGGCGCTGAGTTCCGGTGGAGCGGTGCAGACCGCCATAGCCGCAGCCGGAGGAACGGTACCGACGGCTGCGAGCGCTCAAGCCAATATCACCCAAGGTGTGAATGCGGCCAGCATTGTGGGCACGCTGTGGACTGCCCCGTGTGCGGCTTGCAATGGTGGCGCGGGCGGGACGGTCACCCTGATTTTTAATCCGGATGGAGTGGTCAGAGGCTTTGGCGCGATCGACAGCAACAGCACGGGCTCGCTGATTGGCACTTGGCAGGCGAGTACCTCATCAACTGGTGGTGCCAGTTATTCGCTGATATCGGCGACCGCTGCCAATAATGGCGTCACCACGCTTGATGGCAGTTATGTCCAGGGTACGCTCTCGGGTGCGTCGGGTACGGCGCAGATCTATAACAGCAGTGGAGTGGCGCAAGGGGCGGCATTGGCGTTCACCGAATCATCTTCGCCGCCAAACATAAATACCACCTATTTGGGCGCGTGGAAGATTTCCGTGCTGACAGATACGAACCCGGGCAGTGTCAGTGGTGGCGCTCAGTCTATTTTCGCCATCTTTGAGGCAAACGGCAGCTGGTATTTGTCGGAAGCGCGAAATGCTCCTATTGGCACCTGGAATCTCAGCACCGGCGTCGGGACGATAGCAACCACCGCTAATAACCCGACGAGTACTTGCGGGGTGCAATCTCAAACGCCACAAACCGGGACGGTTAATCTCGCCGCCGGCACGTTCAGCGGTACCAATTCCAGCGGAACCGTCACCCGTGCTGGACTTGGTTCTGCTGAAATTTTGGATACTTTCTATGACAACGCTGGAACGCTTGCCGATGCTGCTCTCGAAGTCGATATTCCGCTGTCCCTGAATGTCAATGTCAGCTGGCCAGCCAACACCGTCGGAGGCGGCGCGACATCCGCCCTCGTGCTGGGTGTGGCGTTGACGGGGCCCGGTAATATGGGCAATTCTTGCAACGGAAGCAACGCGACGAAACTAGAAGCCTTCGGATTGCGACCGGAAATCAATTCGCTGGGCAATGGCGCGGTGGCTGGCTCCACACCCGATACCATCACGTTTGGCTATGTAAAAACTCAGGCGGCAAATTACCAAGTGTCCGTCCTTGGTCCGCAAGCGCAGTACTGCTCGGTAACGCAGAACGGCAGCGGCCCTATTGTGGACGCCAACAGCGGCAACGCGGCGGCCTATCCCACGGTGCAAGTGGTTTGTATCGGTCCGGCCGCGAGATTCGCCTATGTTGCCAATGCTGGTAGCGCAAACATATCGGCATTTTCCGTTAACGCTTCCACGGGTGCGTTGTCCGCACTGGCTAGTTCGCCGGTGTCCGTTCCGGCGAGTAGCCAGCTCTACGAAATCAAGACTGATCCGACTGGCAGGTTTCTCTATGCGGTGGATCAGAGCGCGAATAAGATCTTTGGATTTTCGATTAACTCGAGTGATGGGTCGCTCACGGCAGTGACCGGTTCCCCGTTCGCCACCGGCACGGCTCCACAGTCTCTTGCGTTTGATTCGACGGGACTATTTGTCTACGTGTCGAACAGCGGTTCCAACAACATCTCGGCGTTTTCATTGAATTCGTCAACGGGCGTGCTTGCCCCTCTGGCCGGGTCGCCCTATACGGTATCGGGCACGAACCCCACACCCAATCAGATTGTCAGGGCGGGAAATCACCTGTATGTCACCGATTCGGGTACAAATTCGATTGACGTTTTCTCGATTGCCGCAGGCACGGGCGCTCTGACTGAGGGCGTTGCAGCATCACCGTTTGCTACCGGCACGAGTCCGTACAGCATTGCAGTCGATCCATCTGGTCAAGTGGCGTACGTGGCGAATGCCGGGAGCGGAACGGGCAGTATTTCGGCGTTTGCCATCAACCCATCCACCGGCGTCCTAACGCCGGTCGCCGGAAATCCGTTGGCGATACCAGTGGTCAACTACTTAAGCATTGATTCAAAGGGCAAATTCTTATTTGCCACGGAAACCTCCGGCGTGGTCGTGTATCCCATCAACGCCACGACAGGTGTACTTGGCGCAGCGGTGGCGGGTTCGCCGTTTACCGCAGGAACCAATCCCTATTCGGTGCGAGTCGACCAGGCGGATCGATTTGTTTACGTGGGTAACGACGGCTCGGCCAATGTTTCGGAATTCACGCTAAACAGCGGCACAGGCGTGCTGACCCCAGTGGCTGCATCGCCGGTCGCTACAGGCACCTTACCTGACTTTATCGCGACGGATTAAGCCGAAGTGCAGAGCCATTGCGGACAGACTACGGAAGATCGTGCGCTTACGGCAGCTTCGCGACATAGGTGGCTTCGTCGAGAGTGCCCCTATTGGCGGCAGGGGTCGCGCTAGCGCAAACTCCCCAAAAGGGGTTGCCACACGAGCCGGCGATGTGGATCAAAGGCACCTCTTTCCGAACAATAGCCTTCGCTATTAAGGTGACTTCGTGAGGTCGCAGCGCCCGCGTAAGGACAACTGAGCCGCACCGTCACTCGAGGTGGCGTACTCGAGCCCAGTCGCGAGCAGCTGGCCGTTGTCCAGCACTCTCGCCTGCGTGCCAGTGTAGAGCTTGCGCGCGCCGGTGGCCGAGGTCGTGTCTGGCGCGTTGAGCGTGAACGTCCCCGCGGGGTTGCCCGTGCCGTCGAACTCTTGCACCGCAAGTGCGAGAGCGACACTCGCACTATTAGTGGCAACAACGCCATACGTACCGTAGAGACCCGCTTCATTGTAGCAGTGGAACTTGTTGGCTGGCGCGACGGATATCCCTAGGCCGAGCAATACGACCAGCAGAACCGACGATATGCCGATGAATCCGCAAGAGCGGATTAGTAACTTCCTTCATGAGCGATGCTGCCAATTAATGAATGGTTGGTATCTCCGGCTATTATCCTTCGGGTACGACCAGCGCGACATTCTTGCCTCCCAGCCTGCCGGAGATTTGGAAATTTCCTAGAGGGCCGCCGACCAGCCAAAAACCTGTCACGTGCAATGACCCGCCGGACGTCCCCGCACCGCTGACAACCAAGTCGCCCACCACGGAGTTGTCTGCACCCCAAACGACCGTGCCATTGACGAGCACATCGTTACTGAACATGCTGTCCACGAGTGTATAGTTTATGTAGTCGCTGGTCTGGAATGTCCCTCCTCTCAAACCGACGCCGGTTCCGGAGCCCAGGATGCTGCGGTGTAGAGCGTCGACTAAATCAGCCACGGCTACAGACACGACTCGGCGCTCGCTCAGGCCGACCTGATTCACACCCATGGGGTCGACGGTTGCCGTGCGCGCATCTTTCGCAAACAGCGGGAAACGCCCCACCGCCGGCCAGATGAACTCGGGAGTGTTCGCACAGCTCGTGTCACCGGGCGATAGTGTCTCAATCATCCGGTTGGCTAGGTCGATTCCGCATTGCGTGCCCGTTGTCCCGTGCCTGGAGTTGGCTACGAGCACATAGGTGCTGTTGGGGAATAGAGCCGCCACCGCCTGATTGGCCGCGGCGGGCACTTGATCATCGATGTCGCCCGCTAACACGAGGGTCGGTATCGCAGGATAGAGGGCATTTGGCTTAACGATCGGCGAGGAAGGCGTGGGTTTCTGCCACCAGAAGCACTGCATTCCTTGGCGACTGAACCGAATATCCCGGCCGACGGACTTCGAGAACGGGGCGTAGTAATCGTCCGGAAGATTCGCGACGTACTGGTTGTGCGCTTCCAGGCGATCCGACACTCCATCGGACCATTCCCACGGCACGCCCACATCGGAGCAGATGGTGGCGTACAGCGCACCCAGCGAGAGAACGGTCGGATCACCCCAGTCGTTGTGGTCAATGGTGAAGAATCCCTCAGCCGCGAGCCGTAACAACGGCGCCGCGTCACCCTGCTTGAGGGACGCGTAGGCCGCAAGTACTTCGTTTTGCGTGGTGTAATTGCCATTAAGCGCGGTCTGGTAGAGCGCGAAGTCGAGCAGCGCCCGCTCGTCGACCTTGACATGGATTAGGTTGCCACTGGCGTCGCGCGAATCCCCCTCGACTGGGTGTGCGCGCACCGCCTGGATGAGGGCCGAGAGCTCCGCGGAGGGGTTCGGATGATCGGGTGCGCATAGCAGCGAGCGGGCGCAGAGCTTGGTGAGCACCAGGGGAATCGAGTGCGTCACGAAGGCCTGCCGAGCAGAGAAGGGGATTACGGTCGGCGGCCCGACCGGAGAATCCAGCACCAGTGAGCGGACGTGCGCGGGGTAGCGAGTTGCAAAAGCGATCGCATCGGCGCCGCCATACGACAATCCCAGGTAGTCGATGAGATCGTACCCAAGCGCCGCACGCACGTCGTTCATGTCCTCCGCAATGTCCCCGCTCCCGTAACGGCTCGCGCCCGCCCCGAGCTGCGCGGCGCAATCCTTTTCAGCTGTGGCGAAATCGGCCCCGCCATGCTGCAGCTCCTCGCAGTCGATTGCGCCAGACAGTCCACGCCCCCGGTCGTCGACCAGCAGCAGGTCGTGGGCGTCCATGTTGGCGGCGAACAGACCGAACTGGTAGTAATCTCGGCCACCCGTCGTGCCGAAACCTGGCCCGCCCCCGTTCACCATGATTGCGCTGACCGCCGGTCCTGGGTTGCTGTGGAAATACTGCTCAAAATACACGGCGAGCTTGGTTCCATTAGGGCGCCTACGATCGAGCGGGACCTGAACGTATCCGCACACCGAATTAGGCTCAGGACAGACCGTTAGCGTCACGTTTGAAAGGGACGCCGACCGCGAGAAGGTGGCAACCGACGCTGCCGTAAGCGAACGCGGTTGTGCCACGGGCGTCATCCGGTGCAGCGTGTGCAGCGCGCTCAGCGGCACGCCATCACGCGATAATTGCGCCTGCGCGAATGAAGTGACAGACACCAGACTCAGTAGGACGGTGTTGAACGCCGTCATAGAAAATAAGCTATTTTTCCTGAACATACGTTGCTCCCCAGCATTTCCCATACGCAAGACGAAGCAAAAGTACAAGCTTTCAACTATTGATCAAATTAAGTTTATTGCCTTATTGGCGCCAATCGAACGTGACGAAAGCTGTCTGCATTGATGTGGACGCTAGCCGAATCGAGTTCGACAGTAATCATTCGTTTGGATGATTCTTGAGTTTACGGATTTACGCCCTACTTTTACTCTGGACACGAAAGCTCAACTTGAGATCAAAGAGGCAGGGCTCATCAGAATTGTGCGAATCAGGGCTGCCTGACGCGTCGTTCCGGTTTTTTCGAATAGTTTTCCCAGCTGTGTGCGGACAGTACTCAGGCTGATTCCGAGCAGCTGGGACGTCTCGGTCAGGTTATATCCCTTGCTGAGTGCCGCAGCTAGTCGAGCCTCGGCCCGGCTCAGATCAAACAGCTGCACCAGTGTCTGGACTTCAGTCTCGAACTTGAGCTCCGGATCGGCGATGAAGGCGACGGCGGCGGGCGTCAGCGCAGTTGGCAACATTGTTCTCAGATGCACGGGAGTAACCAAGACGTGAAAAGGGCGCCGGTGCGAGGGACGGGCGATGGTCGTCGCGCCGCCTGCGTGCATGCCGCGTCCAAGGCTCGTTGAAATCGACTTTTGAAGCAGTTCGTGAAGACGCCGCGTGTCGTCAGAACTTCGAGCGCGAAGGTACCGCCGGTTGACTGTAAGCCCATCGTTTTGATCGACGATCATCTTTGCCGACCGGTTGAGGAAAACTACTTCCATGGCAGCAGACACCAGCACAAGGCCGTGCGGGAGCCTGTCAAGTGCTTCGATAGCCGATGCATTGGTGGCGTGTAGCGCCTCGATCCGCTGATGTAGTACGAGAGCTCGCTGGAGATGTGGCATCAGTATATTGAGTAATCGGGTGTCCTCGTATTTAAAAGGCCCGTTGGTCTTGGAGCGAACCGAAGCTATCAGAGAGGTCGACGAGGCGTTCACAGCGATTATTCCGCAAACTTGATGGAAGGCTTTCATCGGTCGCAAAAAGTCAGCGTAGAATTCGGACTGCTCAAGTACTCGGTCAGGACACAGTTGTTGCCCGGCCAGTACCTTTCCGGGGGCTAACAGGTGGCCCCCGTGAATGCCCCAGCAGTCAACGCCTACGTAGTATTCGTTGTACTTGCGCTGATCGATCGGATCGGATCTGGCCGAAGCCGTAAGGCCCCCGGCTTGTCGAGTCGCATCATAAAATATGAGAGACGTCGTAGTACCCTGGACTGCATCGGCAAACCGATCGAGGAACACCGGCCAGAGCGCTGGATCCCCGGCTGCGTCATAGATCAGCGCAACCAGATCTAGAACACATTGTTCGTCGCGGATCGTGACAACTCCTGGGTGAAGTTTGCGCCCGACCGAATGACAATAACCCACGCTTGCCCACTCTGGAAAGCACCAATGGGTATCCGGATTACACGTGCTTGCCCTTGACCTTGGCACTGGCGAGGTCGTCCCGCCGATCTCGTCCCTCCTCGGCTGCCGTCCGAAGTGGGACGTGTCGGTGGGCTAGTCTCCGCGTGTTAACATAATCGTTGTCGAGTGGGATTTATCCGGTGCTCAGCACCTTGCCGGGATTCATGATGCCCTTGGGATCGACGGCCCGCTTGATGGCACGCATCAGGTCCCACTCGGGAGCGCTGGTATAGCGGCGCAGTTCATCGACTTTCAGTTGACCGATACCGTGCTCGGCGCTGAAGCTCCCATCGTAGCCGGCCACCAGGTCATGAATGGCGCGGCGAATGACCGGCTCCTGGGCGGCGACGGCTCCGGTCGGCGTGCCGTCCAACCAGTTGATGTTGAAGTGCAGATTGCCATCGCCCGCGTGGCCGTAGGCCACCAAGGTGCCGGTGGGCACGCTCTCGCGCACCCACCGAGAGGCCTCCGCCAGAAACGCGGGGAGGGCGGCGACGGGTACGGACACGTCGTGCTTTACGCCCGCTCCCGCGTGGCGCTGGGCTTCAGGGACACTCTCGCGCAGTTTCCAGAAGGATTGGCGCTGACGGTCGTTGGTGGCCATGGCGGCGTCGCGCACCAAGCCTTCGCTGGTGGCCTGGAGGAGCGCCTGTTGCAATAACTCGTCCAGCTTCTCGTCCATGGACTCGCCCATGGAATCGCGCAGTTCGCACAGCACATACCAGTCGTGAAGCGAGCCCAGCGGGTCTGTGACCCCTGGGACATACCGACAGGTGAGATCGATGGCGATGCGGGGCAGCAGTTCAAAGGAATTCACGCGCTCCCCGGCGTGTCGGCGCAGCACACCCAAGAGAGCAAGTGCGGCGGCAGGGTCCGGTACGGCGACGAAGGCCGTGGCGACACGGCGCTGCTGCGGCCAGAGTTTGAGGGTGGCGGCGGTGATGATGCCCAGCGTACCTTCTGAGCCGATCAAGAGGCCGGTCAAGTGATAGCCGGTATTGTCCTTGCGCAGCGCGCGCAGGTGCTGCAGCACGCGCCCGTCGGGCAGCACGGCCTCTACCCCTAAGGTTAAGTCTCGCGCCATGCCAAAGCGCAGCACATTCAAGCCGCCGGCGTTCGTAGCCAGATTGCCCCCGATCTGGCAACTGCCGGCGGAGCCCAGCTCCAAGGGGAAAAATCGCTCGATGCTGGCGGCGGCGGCTTGCACCTGCGCGAGACGGCAGCCGGCTTCTACGATCATGGAGTCATTGGCCGCATCCAGAGTGCGGATGCGATTCATTCGCTCGAGTGCAATGACCAGTTGTCGGCCCGACGCGTCCGGGGTGGCGCCGCCACAATAGCCGGTGTTGCCCCCTTGCGGCACGACGCCCACGCTCTGCGCATGACACCAACTCATCAGCGTGGAGAGCTGCGCCACGTTGTCGGGCAGGGCGACGGCCATGGCACGGCCTGTAAACAGGCGGCGATGATCGGTGAGGTAGGGCGAGACATCGGCAGGCTCGGTGAGCAGTTTCAAGTCGGCGCAAGCGCGGCGCAGTCCCTCGACGGCGACACGCGCGGTCACGGCGGATGGATCGTCGGCGGGCATCAGGCGGCGGGGAAGCGTCAAACGGCGATAAGCGCAGCACGCCGGCAGGCGGGCTTAGTGAGCAGCATCTGCACGTCGCCGAGCTGGCGTTCGGCAAATCCGCCCTCGCAATAGCACAGGTAAAATTCCCACAGCCGGATGAACTGCTCCGAGTACCCCAGCTGGCGTACCTGGGTCAAATGATCCAGGAAGTTGCGTCGCCACAAACTCAACGTGCGGGCATAGTGCGGGCCGATGTCCTCCAGATGAAACACTTTCAGATCGGTGACCCGCCGGAGCGAATCGGTGATCGCGCTGATCGAGGGAATGAAGCTGCCTGGAAACACGTAGCGCTGAATAAAATCCACGCCGCGCAGCGCCGCGCGATAGTGCTGATCCTGAATGGTAATGGCCTGCAGCAGCATGGCGCCGGAGCTTTTCAGCAGCGCCGCGCATTTCCCCAGGTAGGTATCCAGGTAACGTGCGCCCACCGCTTCGATCATCTCGATGGACACCAGCTTGTCGTAGCTGCCCTGCAGGTCCCGATAGTCGCTACGGAGCAGTGTGATGCGATCATTGAGGCCCAGCTGGGCAACGCGCGCCTGCGCATAGTCGTGCTGCGCATCGGAAATAGTGGTGGTGGTGACGCGCGCGCCGTAGTGCTGGGCGGCGTGAATGGCCAAGCCGCCCCAGCCGGTACCGATCTCGAGCAGATGATCGGAGGGCTGCAGGTCGAGTTTGCGGCAGGCGGCGTCGAACTTGGCGTGGGAGGCTTCCGCCAGGGTGCTGTGCTCATTTTGGAAGATGCCACAGGAATAGGCCATGGTCTCATCGAGCATCAGGCTATAGAAGTCATTGCCCAGATCGTAGTGCGCGCTGATGTTGCGCTCGCTCCCACGACGAGTATTGCGGTGCAGCCAGTGGAACAGGCGCAGGAGCGGCGATCGCAGCGCCGCCCAGCGCCTATCCAGACCCTCCATGACCGCGCGGTTGACCACCATGATGCGCATCAGGGCGGTGAGGTCGCTGCAGCGCCACAGGCCGCGAATATAGGCAGAGCCCGCGCCCACGGTGCCGCCGAAAGTGGCGTCGGTGTAGAAC
>Ga0075017_100000252_pt1 | contig 27414 bp, 23 predicted proteins | sample AleBraG_ABR_2012_FD_71475 | JGI IMG/M metagenome (GOLD analysis project Ga0075017, IMG submission 71475) | Freshwater sediment microbial communities in response to fracking from Pennsylvania, USA - Alex Branch Run_MetaG_ABR_2012 | ecosystem: Environmental > Aquatic > Freshwater > Creek >... | reverse complement strand
GGGGCTCTCGGCGGCGACGACCGAGAGCCGACCAGCAGGCCGACCGCTGGCCGAGCTGGCGCAGGAGGAGACGAGGAGGCCGAGGAGCAGGACGAAAGCGACCGACGTGCTCTTCATCTCGTCAGCGCTCTCCTCGCAGATCTTGTCTGGAATGGTTCCCGTTCTCGTCTCACCGTATCTGAGAATCAGAACGGTTACAATCTGAGCGTGACCTCCATCCCCGCGCCGCCGATGCGGATGACACGGCAGCGCCGTGCGCTCGCAGAGGCCCTGCGCCTGGCGCCAGGCTTCTCCTCCGCCCAGGAGATCCATGCGGGTCTGCGGGCACGGGGAGAGCGCGTGGGTCTGGCCACCGTCTACTCCCAGCTCCGCCAGATGGCCGAGCGCGGCGAGGTCGACGTGGTCCGCTCTGACGCCGGCGAGTCCCTCTACCGCCGCTGCGGAGCCGGCGAGCACCACCACCACCTGCGCTGCCGTTCCTGTGGCTCGGTCGAAGAGCTCCATGCCCCTGCGGTGGAGGCCTGGGCTCGCGAGGTGGCCACCGAGAGTGGCTACGCCGAGCTCTCCCACAGCCTCGAGGTCACCGGGATCTGCCCGGCCTGCAGCGGTGCCTGAGTCCCTCCTCGTCGAGATCGACCTCGCGCCAGACGTCGACGCTGCGCTGAGCACACGACTCGGCGGCGTCTCGACCGGACCCTATTCATCGATGAACCTCGGCCTCCACGTCGGTGACCTCGATGCCGCCGTGGTCGAGAACCGTGCCAGGACGGCGGCAGCGTTCTCCTGCGAGCTCGACGAACTGGTTTTCATGGACCAGGTCCACGGCTCGCGAGTTGCGATCGTCGACGAAGCAGCCGCGGGGCGCGGTGCTCGCGTCGTCGACCATGCGATCGCCGCCACCGACGCGCTGGTCACCTCGACGCCGCAGCTCCCCCTCGTCGTCCTCGTGGCGGACTGCTCGCCGATCCTGCTGGCCGATCCGGGCGCCGGAGTCCTGTGCCTGGTCCATGCCGGCTGGCGAGGAGTGGCCGGCGGCGTCGTCGAGGCCGCGATCAGCGCGATGCTGACCCTGGGGGCGACGACCAGCGAGCTCATCGCCTTCGTCGGACCGAGCATCGAGCAAGAGCGCTTCGAGGTGGGCGAAGAGGTCGTCGATGCCCTCAGGGCTCGCTTGGGTGAGGGCATCGAGTCCCAGGTCGACCGATCCGAACCGCGGCCGCTGGTCGACTTGGCCGGTGCCAATATCGCCTCGATGCTTGCTGCCGGTGTGCCGGCTGACTCGATCACGCGCTTCGACACCGGGACGAGCGACGAGCGATTCTTCTCCGATCGCTCGGCGCGGCCTTGCGGGCGCTACGGGCTCCTGGCGCGGCTTGCTCCGCGCTCCCCCGTAGCATCAGAGGCGCCATGAGCGGCCTCGCGAGCTTTCACTATGACGGGGTCGAGATCGATGTGGGCCGGGCCACCGTCAGCTGCCACTACTCGATCGGAGACCAGCGCTTCGAGGAGACACTGCGAATCCCAGAGGGCGATCTTGGCGCTCCCGGCGTCGCGCAAGCCGCGACGCTCTACTTCCTCTTCGCTGGCGTCTCCTATCTCAAGACCTCCATGCCGCTGCTCGTCGACCTCGGTGCGACCGCGACGTCGAGGGCAGAGCGCGAGGTTCTGACGAGCTTCTTCATCGACGGTCTCGGTGAGTTCGCCCTGCGCAACAGCCTCGACCTGCGGGGCCTCGAGCTCACCGGCCCCGTGGCTGAGCCAGCGCCCGTCGCCCTCGAGGTCGACCTCGGCCGTCTCCTCATCCCCTTCGGTGGGGGCCTCGACTCCATCGTGACGGTCGCCGAGCTCGCGCCCCTGGCTGATGACGCGGCGCTCTTCGTCGTTGAACGCCCTGGAGCTCGCTTCGACGCCATCGAACGACCAGCGGCCTTGACCGGCCTCGAGGTCGTCCGGGCCGAGCGTGCGATCGACGAGAAGGTCCTTCACTCAACGAAGCACGGCTACCTCAACGGTCATGTCCCGGTGACCGGGATCATCTCGGCCATCGCCGTGCTCAGCGCGCTGGCCACCGGCCGAGGAGCGGTGGCGATGTCCAACGAGCGCTCCGCCTCGTCAGCGACCACCGAAGGACCCGGCGGCCCCGTCAACCACCAGTGGTCCAAGGGGATCGACTTCGAACGAGGCTTCCGCTCCCTGCTCGCTGCTCGCCTGCCCGGCGTCGAGTACTTCTCCTGGCTCCGAGATCGCTCTGAGCTCTCCATCGCAGAACGCTTCGCCGGCCTCGAGAGCTATCACCTGGCCTTCCGCAGCTGCAATCGTGCCTTCCACCAGGATCCCGCCCGGAGGGCGGCTCGCTGGTGCGGGATCTGTGACAAGTGCCTCTTCATCGACCTCGTCTTGGCCCCGCAGCTCTCCAGGGAGCGGCTGAACGAGATCTTCGATGGCGTCGAACCTCTTGAGAATCCCGCCCTCGTCGACCAGCTGGCGGTCCTCGTCGGCAGCAGCCAAGCGACCCGGCCCTTCGAGTGCGTCGGTGACGTCGACGAGTGCCGCCAGGCGCTTCTGACCCTGGCGAATCGAGACGACCGCCGCTCGAACGAGACGGTCCAGCGACTCGCCAGCTCGCTGACAGACGTCATCACGCCAGCCGAGCCGCCGCCATGCGGCCTGATCCCCGAGCGCTATGCGGCACGAGCTCGGCTGGTCTGATCTCGCCGGGGCGCGTGTCGGCGTCTTCGGTGCTGGCATCGAGGGTCGCAGCGCGATCCTGCGCCTGCGGGAGCTGACCGACGAGCTCTGCGTGGTCGACGATGATGCCTCGGTCATCGTCGAGGACATCGAGGTCGTCGCCAGCGACAGAGGCGGTCTGGAACTCCTCGGGTCCTGTGATGTGGTCATCAAGGCGCCGGGCATCTCCGCCTATCGCCCCGATGTGCTGGGTCTCGAAGCGGCCGGTGTGGCCGTGGTCGGTGGTGTGGGCCTCAGCCTCCACGAGCTCGACCGGAGCCGCGTGGTCTGCGTGACCGGGACGAAGGGGAAGAGCACGACCGTCAGCGTGCTCGGCCACCTGCTCGCCGGTCTCGGCGCCCGCGTCGAGGTGACGGGCAACATCGGCCGGCCGCCCTTCGATCCATCGGTGCCGACCGACCTCGACGTCCTCGTGATCGAGACCTCGAGCTTCCAGGCGCTCGACATCGCCGACGCCCCGGGCGTCGTGGCGGTGAGCTCGCTCGCCGTCGACCACGTCGACTGGCACGGAAGCGCCGTGCGCTACCAGCACGACAAGCTCTCGCTGACCTCACTGCCAGGCGCTGGCATCACCATCGCCCAGGGCGCAAGTGCCGCGCTCCGTCGACACGAAGCGCTCCTCGGCGGCGAGCTGCGCTGGGTCGAGGGTGCGGCGGGTCCCTGGGCGGAGGGCCTCGGCCTCCTGGGCAAGCACAATCTGGCCAACGCCGAGATCGCCCGGTCGATCCTCGTCGCTCTCGGCATCGAGGGCGCTGAGGATCCTGACGCGCTGGCAGCGGCGGCGGCGGGCTTCGAGGGCCTCCCCGGGCGCCTCAGCGAGGTGGCGGTCATCGGCCCCGTGCGTTTCATTGACGACAGCCTGGCGACCAACGTCCTGTCGACATTGGCAGCACTCGACAGCTTCGAGGGCGAGCGGCTGGCGATCTTGGTGGGCGGTCACGACCGAGGCGTCGACTACGCGGCCCTCATCGAGGCGCTCAGCGAGCGTCCCGCTCCGACGCTCGTGGTCGGCCTCCCCGAGTCCGGCAGCCGACTCGTCGCTGCCGTGGAGGCGACCGGCAGCGACAGCGAGGTGGCGATGGCCACTGACGTCGCGACGGCCACCGCCATCGCCGCGGCGTGGGCCGCGCCAGGCGGTGTCGTCCTGCTCTCCCCTGCTGCCCCAAGCTTCAGCCAGTTCCGGAGCTGGCGGGAGCGCTCGGCTGCCTTCGCCGAGGCGATCGCGTCGCTCTGAGCTGCCGCTCAGTGCTCGGCAAGCATCCCAGCCACCGCGGTGACGGTGTTCCAGTTGCGCGCCGTGGCCGACAGCTTGAGCACCCGACCGACGTAGTCGACGCTGAGCTTGGTCCTCGCCGCGCTCGTGAGGTGCAGGTAGAGCTCCTGGCCGATGAGCTCGAAGACGTCGGTCCCGCCGCGAGCCGGATCGAGCTGGGCCGCGTCTTGCGCGCTCGGGAGCCCTGACAGGAACATGACGAAGAGCTCCTTGGGCTGGCTGGCGAGCTGCTCGAAGGGATGGCGCTCGGCTACCAGCGCCATCTGAGGCGCGCTGCGGACGACGACGGGGATCTCGAAGCCGGCTGCGTCGGCGAGCGACTCCGCCAGGCGACTGCTGAGCGAGGCTGCTGCCTGCTTCGGGGCGGTGAAGAGGAGATTGCCGCTCTGGAGGTAGGTGACCGGATCGAGGAGGCCGATCGCCTGGGCCAGATCGCTCAGATCACTCATCGCCAGGCTGTGACGACCTCCCACGTTGATCCCCCGCAGAAATGCGACGTAGCGCATGATGCCCACCTCAGAGGGCTCTGGCCCACCGGTGCCCGATGAGCGATGGAGCCTGGGATGGGATTTGAACCCATGACCTACGCATTACGAGTGCGTTGCTCTACCACTGAGCTACCCAGGCGCAGTCCGAGAGGCTATCTGACCGGACCACGGCCCAGCGTCGAGTTCCTCAGGCCGCCGTGTCGGGCCAGGCGAGGTCGACGAAGCGCCGGGTGAGGTCAAGCAGATCGACCACCATCTTGTCGAAGTCCTCCTGTGCGCCGCCCATGGGGTCAGCGACGTCATCACCAGGATCGGCGCCCATGAGCTCGACCTTCGTCCTCGACTCGTGCAGCAGCTCGAGCCATTCGGTCAGCTCGCTACCCGCGGGTCGAGCGCCGACCTCTTCTCCACGGCGGACGATCTCCCGCAAGGTGAAGGCCCGCGGCCACATCTCGGGCTCCCGGACCGAGAGCTCACGGACGTGGCGACGCGTCATGCAGAGCACCAGGTCAACGCCGGCAATGAGGTCATGGTTGAGCTCCCGGCTGCGGTGGCCGGAGAGATCGATGCCCACCTTGGCTGCCGCCACGCGCACCTCAGAGGGCGGCGGTGCTCCACCGTCCAAGAGCCCGGCCGACAGGACAGCAACGCCGCTGCGACGCTCGCCGAGCTGGCGGTCCAGAAGGGCCGCTGCGACGGGCGATCGACATTGGTTGGCCGTGCACAACACCAGCAGCGCGGTCACGGGGGACGACCCTAGCCTCCGGTCCTCATTGCGCCGGACGAGCGCGTGGCTCAGGAGAGCGTCACAAAGAGCTGTTCGAGGGCGAGCGGCTGCCGCGGGTTACGCGTCAAGGAGCGGGCGGTGGCGGAGATCGCATCGACGGCGCCGGCGGCCCGCCGAGCGGACTCCGGTGAGTGGCCTGTGCCAGCTGCGTCGGCGAGCAGCTGGTCGCGGTAGCGGCGGGCGAGCACGCCGAGACCCGCTCGAAGCTCTGCGGTCTGGTAGCGGCGCAGCTCGCGCTTGTGCCGATCGACGACATCCTTGCGCCCGGCTGCGCTGCGCTCGCCCATGGCCTTGGCCTGGGCATCGATGGCCTCGATCTCGGCGAGCTGGATCGCCGCCAACGGAGCGGCGGCCTCGGTCAGCGAGTCGATGCGCTCGGCGGCCACGCGCATGGCAGTCGAACCGCTGCCGTCGAGCTCATCGGGGATCCGCCGCCAGGCGGCGAGGCGCTCCACGAAGCCCGGGTCGTCGGCCAAGAGGCGCGCCCGCTCCGCGTCGCCAGCAGCCCCCTCGGCCAGCTCTGCAGCTCGGGAGGCATCGATGCCCTGCTCGATGAGCCAGCGGGCTACGTCGCGGTTCGAGAGGTGGACGAAGGGCACCTCGACGCATCGGCTTCGCACCGTCGCCATCTCACGGGGCATGTCGTCAGCCAGGAGCACGAAGACGGTGGTGGGTGGTGGCTCCTCGAGGGTCTTGAGCAGCGCGGGAGCCGAGAGCGTCATCAGGTGGGCGTCAGGGATCACGATGACGGTGCGGGCGGCCTCGAGGGGTCGGCGTTGCGCCATCACGGTAAGAGGGCGGATGTCATCACGGATCGAGTAGGTGACCCCCTGGTGGTCGGCGAGGATCAGATCTGGGTGTGACCCTCCGGCCACCCGAGCACAGTGGCTGCAGCGACCGCAGCCGCCCTCCGGGCAGAGCAGAGCGGCGGCGAAGGCCCGCGCCGCCCGGCGCTTCCCGGTGCCGGGCGGGCCGACGAAGAGATAGGCGTGCACCGGTGCGGCGGCGGCGGCGGTCAAGAGCTGCACGGCCGCGGGCTGGGCTGGCACCTCGCTGAAGAGCTCGGGGGCGATCACCGATCGAAGCCCCGCTCGTCGAGGGCTTGGTCGACCTGCGCGCTGACCACCGCCAGCGGCTCGGCCCCGTCGAGGACCACCCAGCGAGACGGTTCGGCCGCGGCCTGGGCCAGATAGCCCTCGCGGACCCGCTCGAAGAAGCCATCAGCCATCCGCTCGAAGCGATCGGCTCGGCCGCTGCGACGGTCTGCCGCCAGGAGCGGATCGATGTCGAGCAGGATGGTCACATCAGGTCGGCGGCCGGCCGTCGCCAGCTCGATGAGCACCAGCAGATCCTCGAGCGGCATGCCGCGGCCATAGCCCTGATAGGCGATGGTCGAGGCCGCGTGACGGTCCGAGACCACGTGTCGTCCGGCACGGAGCGCGGGCTCGACGACCTCAGCCATGTGCTGGGCTCGATCGGCGGCGATCAGCAGGGCTTCGGCCATCGGCTGCGGCTCGACTCCGTCGCCGAGCAGCATCTCTCTCAGCGCAGCACCCAGAGCGGTGGCTCCCGGCTCGAAGGTGTCGACCGCTCTCAGGCGCTCCGCGATCAAGGTGACCTGGGTCGACTTCCCGCAGCCGTCGATGCCCTCGACGACCACGAATCGGCCCGTCGAGCTCACGGTTCCTCGGTGGTCCCGTCGTCGCGCATCGGTGCTGTTGGCTCGATGTTGCCCGCCTTCTTGGCGGCGACCTTCTTGGCCGGCGCCTTCTTCTTCGCGGCCTTCTTGGCCGGGGCCTTCTTCTTCGCGGCCTTCTTGGCTGGCGCCTTCTTGGCCCGCTTCTTCGACGGACCGGCCGCCCGTCGGATCTCGAGCAGCTCGGCAGCGCGAGCGATGGTGATCTCCTCGACGCTGTCACCGACACGCAGCGACGCGTTCGTCGTGCCGTCTGTGACGTAGGGGCCGAAGCGTCCATCCTTGACGAGCACCGGCTCGCCGCTCACCGGATCGGGGCCGAGCTCCTTGAGCGGAGGCGCCGCCACCCCTCGTCCCCGGCCTCGCTTGGGCTGGGCGAAGAGGGCCAGGGCCTCATCGAGGCTGACGGTGAACATCTGCTCCTCGGTGGCCAGCGAGCGCGAGTCCTTGCCCCTCGTGAGGTAGGGGCCGTAGCGGCCGTTCAGGGCCAGGATCTCCTCACCGCTCTCGGGGTCGCTGCCGATCCTCCGCGGGAGGCTCAGCAGCTGCAGCGCGTCATCGAGGGTCACCTTCTCGACCGTCATCGTGGCGAGCAGTGACGCGGTCTTGGGCTTGGCGCCATCAGTGAGGTCGCCGAGCTGGACGTAGGGACCGAAGCGCCCTGCTTTGACGAAGATCTCAAGGCCGGTCTCGGGGTCTTGGCCGACTGAGCGATCAGACTGCGGAGCGTCGAGGAGTCCGGCGGCGACCTCAGGGCTGAGCTCGTCGGGCAGCACGTCGTCTCTCAGCGAGACCGTGTCATCCCCTCGCTTCAGATAGGGACCGAACTTGCCCACCCGCGCCACGATCTGCTCCCCGGTGATCGGGTCAGGGCCGATCGGGATGGTGCCGATGTCGACCGGGTCGATCGACTGCAGGTCGCCCGAGACGGCCTCGTGCAGGCCGAAGCCGGTCTGGCCGTTCTGATCGTGGCCGAAGTAGAAGCGCGTCAGCCAGGGCAGGGACTCCTCGGAACCCGACGCGATGGCGTCGAGGTCCTCTTCCATCGTGGCGGTGAAGTTGTAGTCGACGAGCTCGCTGAAGTGCTGTTCGAGGAGCTTGACCACGGCGAAGGCGGTAAAGCTCGGGATGAGGGCGGCGCCCTTCTTCCAGACATAGCCCCGTGCCTGGATCGTCGAGATCACTGCGGCATAGGTCGAAGGCCGACCGATGCCCAGCTCCTCCATCTTCTTGACCAGGCTGGCGTCGGTGTAGCGAGCTGGCGGCTGGGTGTTATGGGACTTGGCCTCTGCCTCCTCGACCGCCACCTGCTCTTCGACAGCCATGGTGGGCAGCACGTGCTCCTCGTCAGCCAGCTCGGCCTCGGGATCGTCGGCGCCCTCGACGTAGGCGCGCCGGAAGCCGGCGAAGCTGATGACCCGGCCGTTCGCTTGCAGAGTGACCTGCGCGCCCTCGAGCTCGCCGGCACTGGCTGGCAGGTCCGCCTCGAACCGGACTTGCGCCTGGGTGCCCCGTGCGTCGGCCATCTGGGAGGCCACGGTCCGCTTCCAGATCAGCTCGTAGAGGCGCCAGGCGTCGCCCGACAGCGTGCGTGAGGCCTGCTCGGGGGTGCGGAATGAGTCCCCAGCCGGTCGGATGGCCTCGTGAGCCTCTTGGGCGTTCTTGACCTTTCGGTCATAGCGACGAGGCTGCCCGGGCACGTAGTCGGGACCGAACATCTCTGCCGCCTGGCGCCTGGCGGCGGTGATGGCCTCTTCCGAGAGTGTGGTCGAGTCGGTGCGCATGTAGGTGATCCAGCCGTCCTCGTAGAGCGTCTGGGCGGTGCGCATCGCCTGCTGCGCGCTGAGGCGAAGCTTGCGACCCGCCTCCTGCTGGAGCGTCGAGGTCATGAAGGGCGGCTGGGGACGGGAGGTGAAGGGCTTCTCGCTGACCGACGACACGGTCACGGTCTGCGCCGTCAGCGCAGTGGCGATGAGCTGCGCTTCAGCGTCGCTGAGCTGGCGGAGCGGCCTCGCGTCGCTGAGCCGGCCGCTCTCGTCGAAGTCCTTGCCCGTCGGCAGCTGGGTTCCGTCGACCGAGATCAGCTGAGCGGTGAATCGAGCACCGTCCCGGCCGAGTGTGGCCTCGACGTCGTGCCAGCTGGCCGAGGAGAAGGCCATGCGCTCGCGCTCGCGCTCGACGATGAGCCGGGTGGCGACGGACTGGACCCGGCCGGCGCTGAGCCGGGGCAGCACCTTCTTCCAGAGCACCGGAGAGACCTCATAGCCGACCAGGCGGTCGAGGATCCGTCTGGTCTCCTGCGCGTCGACCAGGCGGCGGTCGAGATCTCGTGACTCGGTCACGGCCTTCTCGATCGCCGGACGGGTGATCTCGTGGAAGACCATCCGCTTGACCGGCACCTGAGGGTTCAGCACCTCGAGGAGATGCCAGGCGATGGCCTCCCCCTCACGGTCTTCATCGGTGGCGAGGAAGAGCTCATCGACCTGACCGAGGAGCCTCGAGAGGTTCTTGACGACGGACCGCTTGTCGGCATTGACGACATAGAGCGGCTTGAAGCCGTCATCGACGTTGACCGCCATGCGCGCCCAAGGCTCGCCCTTGTACTGCGCAGGGACCTGGTCGGCACCCTGGGGAAGGTCGCGGATGTGCCCGACCGAGGACTCGACGATGAAGTCGTCACCGAGGATGGCGGCGATCGTCTTGGCCTTGGCCGGCGACTCGACGATGACGAGTGCTTTTCCCACGATCCACCTCCTCGATGCTCTCCGACAGGCCCGTCTCTCGAGCTCGGTGTCGCCCCATCTTCTAGCAAACTCCGGGCGGCCGACCGACCAGCGGACAGTTTGAGGTCGGACGCGACGGCGCCCGGGCCTCGACGCGATGGCCGGGACCCGGGCGCGAAGCGCTCAGCGTGACGAGTCCGGCTCAGCCGGCGGCAGCGGCCTTCTCATCGGCGATGACGTCCTCGGTCATCGAGACGGTACTGCGCTTGGAGAAGGCGATCGCCCCGAGGAGGATCACCACGCCCACGCCGGCGATGGCCAGGCGAGCGCCAGTGTGGTTCCGCAAGGTGAGCACGGCCGGGAGGATCAGCAGCGCAACGAGATTCATCACCTTGATGAGCGGGTTCAGCGCCGGGCCGGCCGTGTCCTTGAAGGGGTCGCCGACCGTGTCGCCGATGACGGCGGCTTTGTGCGCCTCTGAGCCCTTGCCGCCCTCGTGGCCGTCTTCGATGTACTTCTTGGCGTTGTCCCAGGCGCCTCCGGAGTTCGACAGCGTGTTGGCCATCAGCTGCCCGGTGAGGATCGCTGCGGCAAGGAAGCCGCCAAGTGCGATGTAGCCGATGCCGAAGCCGACGATGACCGGCGACAGGATCGCCAGCAGCGCGGGCGTGGCCAGCTCGCGCTGGGAGGCCGAGGTGCAGATGGCGATGACCCGTCCGTATTCGGGCTTCTCGGTGTAGTCCATGATCCCGGGATGCTCGCGGAACTGCCGGCGAACCTCGAGCACGACCGTGCCGGCGCTTCGGCCGACCGCACGGATAGCCAGAGCCGAGAAGATGAAGGCGATCGAGCCACCGAGCAGCAGACCGATGAAGGTCTTGGGATCGGCCACGTTGATCTGGATCTTGTCGAAGGGGTTGAGGTGCGGGAAGAGCTTGCCGCCCGCCGTCTCGATGAAGGAGCCGAAGAGCGCCACGGCGGCGATGACCGCTGAGCCGATGGCCACACCCTTGGTGATGGCCTTGGTGGTGTTGCCCACCGCGTCGAGGCTGACCATGACGCGCTCGGCCTCGCCGCTGAACTCTCCGGACATCTCGGCCACTCCGGCCGCGTTGTCCGACACCGGACCGAAGCTGTCCTCCGAGACGATCATCCCTGCCGTCGACAGCAATCCGATGCCGATCAGAGCGACCATGTAGAGGGTCACGTGGATATTTCCTTGACCAAGACCGATGGCCGCACCGAGCGCCACGGCGATGGCCAGGATCGCCCAGAAGGAGGACTCGAGACCCAAGGCGAAGCCCGCCAGGGTCGTCGTCGCCGGACCCGTCTGCGCTGCTTCGGCCACCTCGCGGACCGGAGCCCGTTCGGTCGAGGTGAAGTGCTCAGTGATCGAGCTGGCGACCAGGGAGAGGCCGACGCCGATGAGCACGGCCCAGAACACCTTGAGGTTGTGCACGTAGTACTGAGCGACGAAGAAGGCGCCGACGATGGTCAGCACCATCGAGAGCCAGAAGCCTCGGTTGATCGCCGCCAGGGCGTTCTTGTCACCCTTGCGGGCCTTCACGGCGAAGACGCCGACGATCGAGGCGATGACACCGATGGCGGGGACGATCAGCGGGAAGAGCACCGAGCGAGAGTTGTGGAAGGCGGAATAGCCGAGGATCAGCGCGGCGATGATGGTGATCTCGTAGGACTCGAAGAGGTCGGCGGCCATTCCAGCGCAGTCGCCCACGTTGTCGCCCACGTTGTCGGCGATGGTGGCGGCGTTGCGCGGGTCGTCCTCAGGGATGCCAGCTTCGACCTTGCCCACCAGGTCGGCACCAACGTCGGCCGCCTTGGTGAAGATTCCGCCGCCGACTCGCATGAAGAGGGCCAGCAGCGAGGCCCCAAAGGCGAAGCCCACCAGCACCGCGGTGGCAGAGTTCTGGAAGATCAAGAACAGTCCGGCGGCTCCGACGAGGCCGAGGCCCACGCAGAGCAGCCCGGTCACCGCTCCGGTGCGGAACGCGACCTTGAGCGCCGGCGCCATGCCGTCTTCGCCCTTGGAGACTGCCGCCGCGGCCGTGCGGACGTTCCCTCGCACAGCCGTCGACATGCCGATGAAGCCGACCAGGCCGGAGAAGGTGGCGCCGAGGAGGAAGGCGATGACCCGGTAGATGCCGTTCTGGACGAAGGTCATCGCTACAGTTCCGTCTGGCCGGACGACCTTGGTGGCGGTGAAGAAGATCAAGATGGCCAGCGGGACGATGATCAGAAGGATCGTCTTGAACTGGCGGGCGAGGAATGCCTCAGCGCCTTCCTGGATCGCCTTGGCGATCTCACGCATCTTGTCGGTGCCGGTGTCGGCGGCGAGCACGCCGCGGGCCAGGATGAGCCCGGTCACGATCCCGATGACCCCTGCGGCCAAGGTGATGTACAGCCACATCTTGTCGGTGTTGGTCAGGTAGAACGACTGGTAGCCGCCCTCCGCCAGCATTCCGAGACCGTGCATGCTTCATCCCCCTCTCGCGCGTTTCTCGCGCGTGTCACTTCTCGAGCGTGTCCACCTGTCGACGGCGCCGGGCGCCGGTCGGACCGCTGCAGGCTACTGGCGCCCGCGCGGCGCGGCAAGAACTGGTCGGATCCCTCCGGTCGGGCTCAGGCGCCCCCCGCCTGGGAGAGCACGGGTCCGAGCAGGCTGGCCAGCGCTGGCGCCACGTAGGCCGAGTAGGTCCGGGTGATGTGCTGGCGGTCCTGATAGACGATCCGTCGGTTGATCACCGTCGGGCAGGTCGTCTCGGTGCAGAAGAGCGGACGAACCGGCACGTAGCGGACGTGCTGGACTGCCGCACTGGCGCGGAGGGTGACGGCGAAGGCACCGAAGTTCTTGTCCAGCTGGGCGGTCGAGACGCTGCAGAGCTGGATCGCCGTTGCGTTTCGGGCAAGGCACTCGGGTGGCGAAGGCCGTGGGGGTGAGGTGGTGAACCAAGGGATCGGCCCCAAGACGACCTGGTGCGCAGAGAGCAGTCGCAGCCAAGACAGCAGGTGGCTCATGCCCACGGCGACGTTGCTGAGCTTGGCGCCAGGGCCCGGGTAGCCCGTGACCACCACCAGCGCGGGGTGCAGCGAATGGATGATCCAGAGCGAGTACTTGTGGAAGGCCGCGCACTGCGGATTCAGGTGCGTCCCGTACCAGGGTGGGCAGGCATCCATGCCGTCGAAGACGACGCGCCAGTGCTCGCTGCTGGCGATTGAGAGAAAGGCCGAGGACCACATCATCGCCTGGGAGTCGCCGAGGATGACCATGGTCCGATGGGCGCTCAGATCGCCGAAGACGCAAGGCGGGGCGGGGAGTCGCAGCACCAGGGCGGTGACGCAGCTCTGGGGGATCTTCGCCGAGTGCAGGACCTGGGAGGCCAGGCCCACCAAGGGTGGCGTGTACGCAGCGGGCATCCTCGTGGCATTGGCGCTGGCCGCGATCTGCCGCTCGAGCCGCCCCAGATCGGCCGATTGCGCACCGGGGAGGCTGGTGGATCCGCCGGCGCCCGAGTGCGTGATGATCATCATCGAGCAGATCGCCAGGGTGGCAGCGATGAGCCCGGCACCGATCCCGACGCTGAGGGCCGGCCGTCTGACCAGGCCCCTGGCGTGGCGAATGGGGTTCTCGATGAGCCAGCGGGTGAGTACTGCCAAGACGACGGCGACGGCCACCAGCGCCAGGCGCTTGGCGGTCGAGAGGCCGTGGGTCGACTGCTGGGCCGCCAGGATGAGCAGGGGATAGTGCCAGAGGTAAAGGGCATAGGAGATCTCGCCCACCTTGACGAAGAGCCAGCTGCCCAGCAGCAGCTCGGCACCCCATTTGGGCGCCACCAGGCCGCCAGCGATCACCAAGGCGGCGCCGAGCACGGGCACGGCGGCGGCTGAGCCGGGGTAGGCCGTCGCCCCGCTGTAGACGACCGCCGCGTAGCCGATCGCCGCGATCCCGAGCCAGGTCACCGCGGCGGCCACGGCCGGCGGAATCCGGCGAAGTGCCGGCGCGCTGACCGCCACCAGGCCGCCCAGGGCCAGCTCCCAGGCCCGGGTGAAGGGCGAGAAGAAGGCGTTCACCGGGTTCGAGGCGGTGTAGATCACCGAGTAGGCGAAGGAGGCCGCCACGGCAGCCCCTAGGGCCAGCGGCAGCACGAGCTGGCTGCGCCGCCGGGCAGCCACGGCTGCCACTCCGGCGAAGAGCAGCGGGAAGACCAGGTAGAACTGCTCCTCGACCGACAGCGACCAGTAGTGCAGGAGCGGTGACGGGGTGCCCAGCGCGCCGAGATAGTTGTTGCCCACCTGGGCGAAGTGGAAGTTGGCCAGGAAGACCGCCGCCCATCGGCCGTCGACGGCGACCTCGTCACCGCGCAGGAAGCCCTGGAGCCAGTAGCTGGCGATGACGGTCGCCAAGATGACCAGGGTGGCCGCCGGAAGGATCCGGCGAGCTCGACGGGCGTAGAAGCCGAGCATCGAGGTTCTCTTCGTGTTCATGCGCTCGCGGAGCAAGAGTCCGGTGATCACGAATCCGGAGATGACGAAGAAGACGTCCACCCCCACGTAGCCGCCAGTGAGCCTCGACGAGTCAGCGTGGTAGAAGACGACGAGGCCGACGGCGATGGCTCGCAGGCCCTGGACGTCGGGGCGGAAGGACCGGTCGGCGGGCGGCGTGCCCGCCTCATCGCCATCGGGGAGCAGGCGGCTGTCGCTCAGAACCCCGTCCACAGTCACGGGACGCTAGCGCGGGTCATGACGATCAAATCGATCAGCTCCGCTCTCCCGACCTACCGGCCATGCGCGGAGATCAGCTCCCCTTCGGCTCGTCATCCGTCGCTCCGGCGATGAGCTCGTAGTCGGGGTTCAAGATGGCAAGGCGGTCGTGCCAGGACCCCACCATGCCCTCCACCACCAGCCGCGCACCCGTCTCGACGCCGGGGACCTTGGGCCGACCCTGGAAGACCAGGAGGATCGTTCCCGAGTCATCAGCGATGGTGCACTCGAGGTTCGAGGCGGCGGTGCCGGTCTGAATGCGCACCGAGCGGATGCGACCGGCGATCTTGGTGCGCTGCCGCCACACCGCGTCGTTGATGGAGGCGGCGCCCTCCGAGCGCTCCTTGAGCCGCTGGTCGGCAGGAAGGATGCCCTTGGCCTTGCGATGACCGACCTGGGCCCGCTTGGCCACCTCGGCCTCAACCTCTTGGCTTCGCTCCATGTCGAGGAGGTTGAAGGGGACGATGGTGGCGCTGACACCCGGCACCACGGAGACCGCGGCGGCGATGGAGTCGGCAGTGCGGTCGTGGAGGATGCGCGCCAGGCGGGAACCGAAGGAACGGCGGGGAAGCAGGATGGTGCACTCCGTGTCGCCATCGGCCACCGTGTCGGCCACCAGCTCGAGCGTCGCCCGCTCGAGTCGGCGATCCGGCACCTCGATGATGTCGAGTGGCAGCCACTTCGGGCCGATCTCAGCCCATCGGACCTGGAGGCGCCTGGTGACCTCAGGGTCGATGTCGAAGTGCACAGCGCGCGCCGACTGGGACAAGGTTCGGGCGTAATCGATAGCCCGTGCGGTGGCGAGATCGAAGCCGTCGACGAGCACGACAACTCGGTGGTGCCGCGCCCGGCGTCCGCTGACGACCTCGCTGCCCTGCGATCGCAGCAGCTCGTCTTCTCGGGCGTACTGCCGGTGCAGCCTGATCAGGCCCCAGTACATCAGCGGGCCGATCACGGCGATGGCCCAGGCGCCCTCGCGGAACTTGGCGAAGAGGAAGATCAGGACGACCAGCAGCGAGATCCCACCGGCCACCCCATTGATCACGACGCCGCGCTTCCACTTGCCCTCTTCCTTGTTGCTGAGGTGGTGCTTGACCATCCCAGCGCCAGCCATGGTGAAGCCGGTGAACACACCGATGGCGTAGAGCGAGACGAGGCCGTTGACCTGGGCGTCGAAGACCAAGATGAGGATGATCGCCACCACGCCGAGGACCAGGATCCCGTTCGAGAATGCCAGGCGGTGGCCCCGCTTGGTCAGCTGGCGAGGTAGGAAGCGGTCGCCGGCGACGAAGCTCGCCAGGAAGGGGAAGCCGTTGAAGGAGGTGTTCCCGCCGGTGTAGAGGATCAACAGGGTGGCCAGCTGCACCACGAGGAAGAAGAAGTGACCGCCGGCGCCGGTGCCGAGCACGGCCTTGACCTCTTGAGAGACCACCGTCGGCGAGCCCGCAGCGTAGGGGACGGCGTGCGTCCACTTGGCCAGCAGCGAGGTGCCAAGTACCAAGAAGCCCAGGAGCACGCTCATGATCACGAGCGTCATGCGGGCGTTTCGGCTCGCGGGTCGCTTGAACGAGCCCACGCCGTTGCTGATCGCCTCGAGGCCGGTCAGCGAGGAGCCGCCATTGGCGAAGGCACGGAGCAGGGAGATGAAGGCCAGGCCGTAGAGCCAGCCGGAGCCGGCCGTCCCGAAGGTGCCGTCGACGAGCTTGGACGGGTGCGGGATGGGCAGCGCGTGGAGGTTCCCCGTGGCTGCCTTGGCGTAGCCGATGAGGATCACCGAGAGCAGCGCGACGACATAGAAGTAGGTCGGGATGGCGAAGTAGCGACCCGCCTCCTTGATTCCCCGGAGGTTGCCGTAGATCAGTAGCAGGACCACGGCGATGGTGATCTCGACGGTCCAGGGGATGAGGCTGGGGACGGCGCTCGTGAGGGCCGCGGTCCCAGCTGCTGTCTGCACGGCGACCGTCACCGTGTAGTCGATGAGCAGCGCCACTGCGGCGATCTGGGCGATGCGCGGACCGAAGTTGTCACGGGCGACGACGTAGGAGCCGCCTGACTTCGTGTAGTAGCCGATGACATCGAGATAGGAGAGCGTGACGAAGAAGAGGACCCCGATGATCGCCATCGTGATCGGTACGACCAGGCTGAATGCCGCCAGGCCGATGTACGGCGTCATCTGAGTCAGCATCTCTTCGGTGCCGTAGGCCGAGGACGAGATGCAGTCGGGGGCGAGCACTCCGAGCGCGGTGGGCTTGCCCAAGCGCTCATCGGCCAACTGCTCGGAGACCAGCGGCCGACCGAGCAAGAGGTTCTTCAAGCGATAGGGAACGTCCTCGGGGAATCGCTTGGCGAGGTCGAGTGCGACGGACTTTGTCGGCGCCAGGCGCGCGGCCGGGTCATCGCTCCTCGAGGGGGTCTCCATCGCTGACAATCTAGGCCCAGGCTCCGGCAGGGCTCTCTGACCCTCAACGGCTGGCGGCGCGTCACGTTGCGCCAGCTCCGCTGACGTGGTGGGATTCGTCGGTGCACGTCGTGATCATCGGCTGCGGCCGCGTCGGCTCTGGCCTGGCCACCAGCCTCAGTGAAGAGGACCACGACGTCATCGTCATCGACAAGTCCAAGCGATCCTTCCGACGTTTGGGAGCGGGCTTCCTGGGCAAGACCATCGTCGGCTCCGGCTTCGACCGCGGGGCACTCACCGAGGCGGGCGCCCACGAAGCTGACGCGCTGGCCGCGGTGACCAGCGGTGACAACTCGAACATCCTCTGCGCGCGGATTGCGAGGGAGAACTACCAGATCGCCAACGTCGTGGCACGCATCTACGACCCTCGCCGCGCCGAGATCTACCAGCGCCTGGGCATCCCCACCGTTGCCACGGTGACCTGGACGATCGACCAGGTGCGCCGTTGGCTGCTGCCCGGGGACTCGCCGGCCTCGTGGACCGACGCCTCGGGGACCTTGCACGTGATCGAGCAACCGCTGCCCGCCTCCTGGGCCGGGCGATCTCTCTCCGGACTCGAGATCCCAGGTGCGGTCAAGCTCATCGGGGTCAACCGCGCTGGCGTCGTCCGCCTGGATGCTGCCGAGCTCGTCGGCCAGGAGCGCGACCTGCTCCAGCTCGCCGTCAGCGTCGGCGCCGAGTCGCAGCTGGCGGCACGCCTCGAGGGGGATACATGAGGGTCATGGTTGCCGGTGCCGGTTCTGTGGGGATCGCGATCGCTGAGGATCTGACCGAGAAGGGCTACGACGTGAAGGTCTTGGAGCAAGACCCTGCGGTCGTGGAGCGCCTGAGCACCCAGACCCGACTGGAGCTCATCGTCGGCGACGCCTGTGAGGTGGCCTCGCTCCAGGCCGCCGGCGTGGCGAACGTCGACGTGGTCGTCGCCGCAACCGGCGACGACGAGGACAACCTCGTCGTCTCGCTGCTCGCCAAGCAGGAGTTCGCCGTTCCACGGGTGGTGGCCCGCGTCAACAACTCTCGCAACCAGTGGCTCTTCAACGAGTCCTGGGGCGTCGACGTGTCGGTGTCGACCCCCCAGCAGCTCACCGCCCTGGTCGAGGAGGCGGTGTCCGTCGGCTCGCTCGTTCGCCTCCTCCAGTTCGAGAAGGGAGCGGCCAACCTCGTCGAGGTCACCTTGGCCGACGACTCTCCCGCTCTTGGTCAGACCCTCGCCGAGCTCGACTTCCCTCGCGAGGCGACCATCGTGGCCGTGGTGCGCGACGGACGGCTCATCGTGCCTCGCGGCGACACGCTGCTCTTAGAGGGCGACGAGGTCTTGGTGCTCGTGACCGAAGACTCTGAGGAGCGCGTCAAGAACGTCCTGGTCCGCTGAGAACCGCGAGTTCGCACGAGCGGCACGGAATCGACAGCTTGGCTGCGTAGCATTGCGGCCGTGGACGCTGCCTTCTTCGACCTGGACAAGACGGTCATCGCCAAGGCGTCGATCGTCGCATTCGGCGGACCGCTGCGTCGGGGAGGGCTGATCAACCGCCGCACCGTCGCTCGAGCCATCGCCCAGCAGCTGATCTTCCTGCAGTTCGGTGCCGATGAAGGCCGTCTTGCCAAGGTGCGCGAGTCGATGCTGCAGCTGACGATGGGCTGGGACCGCAAGCAGGTGGCGTCGATCGTCCGCGAGACCTTGATCGAGACGATCGAGCCGCTGATCTTCGCCGAGGCTCTCGATCTGATGGAGCTGCACCGCCAGGCGGGTGACCGGATCTACATCGTCTCGGCCGCCCCTGAGGAGATCGTCATGCCGCTGGCCGAGATGCTCGGCGTCGACGGCGCCCTGGCGAGTCGAGGCGAGGTCGACGAGCAGGACCGCTACACCGGCACCATGGCCTTCTACTGCTACGGCCCGAACAAGGCGCTGGCGATCTCCGAGCTCGCGCAGCGCAGCGGCATCGATCTCAACAGGGCCAGCGCGTACTCAGACTCCGCGACCGACGTTCCGATGCTCGAGGCCGTCGGCCACCCTGTGGCGGTCAACCCCGATCGCGAGCTGGCCCGGATCGCGACAGAGCGCGGATGGGAGATCCTCCACTTCACCAAGCCCGTTCGACTCCGCGATCGGATGTCGCGGCGAACCCCCTATGTCACGGGCGGCATCGCGCTCGCCGGGGCCTTGGCCCTGGCCATGCTTCGCGGTGCGCGTCGCCATCACGGCAACTCGACGAGGGTCAAGGTGTCGGCTTAGGCCGACCCCGTGCCGGGGATCAGGCTGCGGCGTCCCGAAGGCGCTTGGCCGCGATGATCCCGACGGCAACGATGAGGGCGAGGATGATGAGCTTCTTCATGGAACCGATCGTAGACCTCAGACGCTGAGCAAGTCACGGGCACCGGTGTCCGAGGACGGGTGGCGCAGCTTGGACATCGCTCGAGCCTCGATCTGGCGGATCCGCTCACGGGTGAGATTGAAGTGCTCCCCGACCTCTTCCAGGGTGCGAGGCTCGCCTCGATCGAGGCCAAAGCGGAGACGTAGGATCTCTCGCTCGCGCTCGTCGAGGGGTGAGAGCAAGCGCTGGATCTCGTCAGGGAGCAGTGCCACCGCAGCCACCTCGAAGGGGGACTCGGCGGAACGGTCCTCGACGACGTCCCCCAGCTCTGCGTCGCCGTCTTCGCGAAGCGGCTCAGAGAGCGAGAGGGGCTCGGCCCGAAACCGCAATGCCTCGATGAGCTTGTCCTCGGGCATCTCGACCTCGGCGCCAAGCTCGGCCAAGGTGGCGGGGCGGCCGTACTTGAGCTCGAGCCGAGCCTGGGCCTTCTGGACACGCGCCAGGGTGTCGCCGGCGTGCACCGGGAGCCGGATGGTTCGACCGGTGTTGGCGATGCCGCGGGTGATGGCCTGGCGGATCCACCAGGTCGCGTAGGTGGAGAACTTGAAGCCCTTCCGCCAGTCGAACTTCTCGACGGCGTGCATCAGGCCGAGGTTGCCCTCCTGGATCAGATCGAGCAGAGGCAGGCCCGACGCCTGGTACTTCTTCGCGATCGAGACCACGAGCCGGAGGTTCGACTGGACGAAGGTCTGCTGGGCATCCTCGCCGCGCTTGGACTCCATCTTGATCTTGCGCTTCTCGGCGACGGTCATCTTGCCGCCGGCCTCGAGCTTCTCAGCCGCCTCGCGGCCGGACTCGATCTGCTGCGCCAGCCGGACCTCGTCATCCTTGGTGAGCAGCGGATACTGCCCGATATCGGTCAGATAGAGGCGGACGAGATCTTCATCGTCCCGCTCGATACGCTCTTTTGCCACGTCCTGTTGCGCCTCTCCGCTCGTCGTCCAGGCTCCTGGGCGGCCACAAGGATCCGCCCCAGGCCGCTCCTCAGACCCGCGATCCCGAAGGTCGGTACACGGGCGGTGCCTGGAGCACCATCGATTCTACCGGCGACGTCAAGCCCCCCTGACGCTCGAGAGGTCAAATCAGCTTCTGAGCGTCCAGGCCACCAGCCACAGAGGCTCGATCAGCCTCGGCCAGGGCCCGCTCGGCGTGCGCTCGTGCGCTCGTGGCCCAGGCCCGCTGCTTGCGAAGCTCATCGACCACGCCGAGGGCGTTGCTGCTGTCGAGCTCGATGAGGCCACAGGCCCGCTGCAAGCTCCTCTCGGCTGCCGGCGAGCAGCCCTCGGCCAGCTCGGAGACCGTCGTCAGCAAACGGGGCAGCAGATAGACGGCATAGAGCGTGAGGACGCCGACCTGATCACCCGAGCGCGAGTAGCGGTCAACGACGTCGAAGAGCTCATCAGCCGGACCCAGATCGACGAGGGCCTCGCGATCGACGCCATCACGATGAGGCAGACGCTCGGAGAGCAGCTCGGCGTGCCAGGCGTGCTGGAGAGAAAGCTCATCGAGGACCACCGTGACCCCTGCCGAGGGGACCGCGAGGGAGGCGACACCCAAGGTCGAGTGGAGCCGGCGCTCCACCGCGCAGAGCCGACCCACCAGCTCGGCGGTCTCCTCGCCGCTGCGCCAGCTGCTCATGAGGGCTCGTCCTGGCCTGATCGGTAGGCGTTGGTGATGGGCATCCGTCGGTCCTTCCCGAAGGCCTTGGTCGTGATCCTGGGGCCCGGCGGCATCTGACGCCGCTTGTACTCGGCGATGTCGACGAGACGAGCCACCCGGCTCACGAGCTCGGCATCGTGGCCGAGCGCGATGAGCTCGGCGGCCGTCATGTCAGCCTCGACGTAGGCTGCGAGGATGGGGTCGAGCAGCTCGTAGGGCGGCAGCGAATCCTGATCGGTCTGGTCGGGGCGGAGCTCGGCCGAGGGTGCCTTGAGAAGGACCTCCTCGGGGATCGGGGCCAGCTCACCGGCTGCCAGCGCCAGCGCATTGCGATGCCGACAGAGGTCATAGACGAGGGTCTTGGGGACGTCCTTGATCACCGCGTAGCCGCCCGCCGAGTCGCCATAGAGCGTTGAGTAGCCCGTCGCCATCTCAGACTTGTTCCCCGTGGTCAGAACGATCGCACCGGTCTCGTTCGACACCGCCATCAGCAGCACGCCGCGCAGGCGGCTCTGGAGATTCTCGTCGGTGAGGCCGGTGGGCTCGCCGGCCAGTATCTCGCAGAGCATCTCGGCGACGGCTCGGTGCGCGGGCTCGATCCCGATCGTGTCAATGCGGATACCGAGGCGCCGAGCCAGCTCGTCGGCATCGCTGCGAGAGTGCTCAGAGGAGTAGCGCGAGGGCATCGAGATGCCCTGGACGCTGTTTGGCCCAAGCGCATCGACGGCAATGGCGGCCACGAGTGTCGAGTCGATGCCGCCCGACAGCCCGATCACCGCCCGATCGAAGCCGTTCTTGGACAGATAGTCGCGGGTGCCGAGGACCAGGGCGTCGTAGGCCTCGGCCTCGTCGCTGCGCATCTCGGCCACCTCGCCCTCGATCGGCGCGTCAGTGCGCCGAGAGACCGCCGAGAGCTCGGTGAGGGCCTCGTGCACCTCGTCGACGCCGGCGTGCAGCTCGAGATCGGCGATGAGGAGGTGCTCGACGAAGGTTGGCGAGGCCGCAACCAGGTGCCCATCGTCAGACACGGCCATGGATCCGCCGTCGAAGACGAGCTCGTCTTGGCCCCCGACCTGGTTGACGTAGAGCACGGCGCAGCCCGTCTCGTTGACACGGTCCGAGAGGACGTGCCGACGTTCATCGGAGTGGCCCATCGAGAAGGGAGAGGCGTTGATCGAGACGATCAGTCCCGCGCCGGCGTCGGCCAGCTCTCGTACCGGGCCGTCTGGGCTCCAGAGGTCCTCACAGACCGCCACACCCAGCACCGCACCAGCGACCCGGAAGAGCTGCTGAGGACCGACCCCTGGGACGAACCAGCGCTGCTCGTCGAAGACGGCGTAGTTGGGGAGGAGCCGCTTGGCCACCATGCCAGCGACTCGGCCATTCGCAAGCACTGCAGCAACGTTCGCCAGCGGCGTGCCGGCCACTCGTCGTCGAGCCGCGGGTCGGGCATCGGTGGCTGGCGCCAGCTCGAGCCCCGGTGTCGAGGCCGGGGCGATCGTGCCCACGATGGCCACGAGATCGCTGCAGTGCGACGCGAGCTCGGAGAGCAGGCCCGCGGCGTCGAGGGCGAACTGCTCCTTGAGGAGGAGGTCCTCAGGTGGATAGCCCGTGAGGGCCATCTCGGGGAAGCAGACCAGATCGACCCCGGCTGCGGCAGCCTCATCGATGAACGCCCGGATCTTCGCGGCGTTGGCGTGGAGGGCACCCACGGTGGGGTTGATCTGGGCCGCAGCGACACGCAGCGAGGCCATCCGCCGAGCCTACCGGCGAGCCCGGGGCGCTCCTCGCTGCGAAGCGATTCACACGCCGTTAACACGCCAGTGATGGTTTGGACGTCCTCAGAGGGCAGAATGACTTCCGACGAGGAGCCGCGCCGCGCGGTGCGGACAGCCCAGTCGAAGGACGCAGCCGCCCGAGATCCGGAGCGGCGGTTCTGAGACCAGCACACCAGACGAAGGAGAACGAGTGCCCTACCAGGCTGAGTACATCTGGATCGACGGGACGGAGCCCGCCCCGCTCCTGCGCAGCAAGACGAAGATCGTCGCCGATGGCAAGGAGCCCGGCATCTGGGGCTTCGACGGGTCCAGCACGAACCAGGCAACGGGCGACAACTCGGACTGCGTCCTGCGCCCTGTCTTCACCTGTCCCGACCCGCTGCGCGGCCCAGACGACATCCTGGTCCTCTGCGAGGTGCTGAACGTCGACATGACACCGCACGTGACCAACACCCGAGCCAAGCTCGAATCGGTGGCCAAGCGCTACGCCTCCTTCGAGCCCTTCTTCGGTCTCGAGCAGGAGTACACCTTCATCCAGAACGGCCGCCCCTATGGCTGGCCCGAGAACGGCTATCCAGCCCCGCAAGGTCCGTACTACTGCGGCGTTGGCGGCGACAACATGCCCGGGCGCGACATCGTCGAGGCGCACACGGTGGCCTGCATGGCCGCTGGGCTGTCAATCGAGGGCACGAACGCCGAGGTGATGATGGGACAGTGGGAGTTCCAGATCGGCGCCCTGCCGCCGCTGGACGTCTCCGATCAGCTCTGGGTCGCCCGCTGGCTGCTCTTCCGCATCGCCGAGGACTTCGGCGTCTTCGCCACGCTGGAGCCCAAGCCCATGCTTGGTGACTGGAACGGGGCGGGCTGCCACACGAACTACTCGACCAAGCCCATGCGCGAAGAGGGTGGCTGGAAGCACATCATCTCTGCCTGCGAGTCCATCGGGAAGAACATCGACGAGCACATCGACAACTACGGCGTGGGCATCGAGCAGCGGCTCACCGGGCAGCACGAGACCGCGCACTACAGCGAGTTCAGCTACGGCGTCTCTGACCGTGGCGCCTCGATCCGCATCCCCTGGGTCGTCGCCAAGGAGAAGAAGGGCTACCTCGAAGATCGGCGACCCAACGCCAACATGGACCCTTACCGGGTTACACGGGTGATTGTGAACACCACCTGTCGGGCCGAGGTCGCAGCGGCCAAGAAGCCAGCAGCAAAGAAGTCAGCAAAGAAGGCGCCGGCCAAGAAGACCGCCGCCAAGCGCTGACCCCGCGCAGGAACCCTGTGCATCGACAGACCGGGCCCTTCGCGCGTCGGGCCCGGTCTGTCGCGCCAGGACCGGTGGGCCAAGTCGGAGAACTCTGAGAAGATATGCGGGTGCAGAGCCAACGTGACTACGTCCTGCGGACGGTCGAGGAGCGCGGCATCCGCTTCGTCCAGCTCTGGTTCACCGATGTCCTCGGGACACCGAAGGCCTTCCACATCACTCCCGCGGAGCTCGAGAACGCGCTCAACGAGGGCATGACCTTCGACGGCTCAGCCGTCGACGGGTTCAGCCGGGTCCAGGAGGCCGACGTCCTCGCCCGACCAGACGCCTCCACCTTCCAGCTGCTGCCGCTCCACGGCGAGGGCCAGAGCGTCGCCCGAGTCTTCTGCGACGTCGTCAACCTCGACGGCACCCCCTTCGCCGGCTGCCCTCGCTTGGCGCTGCATCGCGTGCTGGAAGACGCGCACGAGCGGGGGTACACCTTCTTCGCCGCCCCCGAGCTCGAGTACTTCTACTTCCAGGATCTCGATCCGAGTGCCGAGCTGCTCCCACTCGATGCCGGCGGCTACTTCGACCTCGCGGTGGCCGACCTGCCCACTGAGCTGCGACGAGAGACGGTCCTCACGCTCGAGGAGATGGGGATCCCCGTCGAGCACGCACAGCACGAGGACGCGCCCAGCCAGCACGAGATCGACCTGCGGTACACCGATGCCCTGACCATGGCCGACACAGTCATGACGACGCGGCTGGTCATCAAAGAGGTGGCGCGGCGCGCTGGGGTGGCTGCCAGCTTCATGCCCAAGCCCCTCGCCGGCGTCCAGGGCTCTGGCATGCACACCCACCTCTCGCTCTGGCGCGATGGCGAGAACGCCTTCGTCGACGCCGCTGACCCCTATGGCCTCTCGGATGTGGCCAAGGGCTTCATCGCCGGTCTGCTCGTCCACGCCCACGAGATCACCGCGGTGACCAACCAGTGGGTCAACAGCTACAAGCGCCTCGTCCCGGGTCACGAGGCCCCGGTGCACGTCTCCTGGGCACGCAACAACCGCTCGGCACTGGTGCGCGTCCCGGTGATCAAGCAGGGAACGGTCGAGGCGACGCGCCTTGAGTACCGAGCGCCAGACTCTGCGGCCAACCCCTACCTGGCCTTCGCCGTCATCTTGGCCGCCGGCCTGGCCGGCATCGACGGTGGCTACGAGCTGCCCGACGAGGCTGAGGGCAACCTCTTCTCCATGGACGCCAGCGCCCTCGAGCGGGCCGGGATCGCGCCCTTGCCCAGCAACCTCAATGACGCCGTCAACGCCATGGAGAGCTCGACGCTGGTGCGCGAGACCCTGGGAGAGCACCTCTTCGAGTGGTTCATCCGCAACAAGCGCGCCGAGTGGTCGTCGTACAAGTCAGAGATCACCCGCTTCGAGCTCGAGCGCTATCTCCCAAGGCTCTAGGCCGGGGCAGGACACGTGGACCCGATCGTCTGCTTCCCCGACCCCGCACCCGCCGAGGTGCTGCTGGCCATCACCCAGCTGGGACTTCCCTACCTCTGCGTGGCCAGCGCCGCCGACGCCGACGCGCTCGAGCCCGAGAGCAGCGACGACGGCTGGGCCGGCGCCGTGGTCGTCGCTACGAAGGATGCGAGTGAGGCACTGAGCGTCTGTCGTGCCCTGCGCAAGCGCGAGAGCCCTGTGGCGCCCTTGCTCTTGGTCGTCGAGCCCTCCCAGCTCGAGGACCTCTCCTTCCGTGAGGACCTCTTCGACGACTTCGTCGTGAGCCCTCTCCTCGTCCCTGAGCTCCAGGCTCGCCTGGCGGCGCAGCTCGCCCGCATGGGCCGAGGTGCCGGCGCCGAGGTCATCGAGCACGGTGCGCTCGAGATCAACCTCGAGACCTACCAGGCTGCCGTGGGAGGCCGGGTGCTGGATCTGACCTACATGGAGTACGAGCTGCTTCGCTTCCTGGCCAGCCACCCCGCCAAGGTCTTCACACGCGAGACCCTGTTGAACCGGGTCTGGGGCTATGAGTACTACGGCGGAGCTCGCACCGTCGACGTCCACGTCCGGCGCCTTCGGGCCAAGCTGGGCGAGGAGCACGCCCACATGATCCAGACCGTGCGCAGTGTCGGCTACCGCTTCGGCAGCCAGGGATGGTCGGGCGGCGCCTGAGTCCGACCGCCGAGCTGGCGATCCTCAGATCAGCAGGGCGCGGGCGAGCAGGATCAGCAGCCCCAGCAGGACGCTCATCGCCGCTTGGACGAGGAGCTCGCCAAGGCCCAATCGAGCCCGGAAGCCCGCCAAGACCTCGAAGAGCACCAGGAGCACGAGGGAAGCGATGAGGCCGCCCAGCACGACGTGCAGCGACCTCTGGCCGCTCAGCGCCAAGATCAGCATCACGAAGATGGGGCCGGAGGCGCCGCGGACGATCGCCCACTCACGACGCATCGTCGAGCGGGCCAGGGTCCAGCTCCAGGCCTCACGGTTGTTGAGCCGCAGGCCGAAGAGCGCCGAGTAGGAGTGGGCCATCCAGTAGACGAGCAGGACGATCACCGTTGCTCCGATGTCGCCCCAGACCGAGGCTGGATGCACGCTCTCAGCTGCGAGCACCGCCCCGACGGTGATGATGCCGTACACGACACCGGAGGGGTTGTCCTCGGGGTCGACGAAGTGCACGAGCCGCTCGATGACCGCTCGGACGCGCTGGGGGCGGACGTCGACGGTCCCGCCGTCGGTCACCGGACCGCTCACGTCGAGGGTGACGCCCAGAGCTCGACCTCGACGCTGGCCCCAAGTGGCAATGCCGCCACGCCGATGGCTGTCCGAGCCGGACGGTGCTCACCGAAGAAGTCGATCCAGACCTCGTTGACAGCCGCGAACTCCCCCATGTCGATCAGGAAGACGCTGGCCTTGACGATGTCGGTCTTCGTCGCCCCCCGCCCTTCCAAGAGAGCCAGGCCGTTAGCCAGCGCCTGAGCCAGCTGGGCGGGGGTTCCGCCATCGACCAAGCGAGCTGCGCCGTCTGCCCCGTTCACGAGGCCCAGCTGGCCCGAGGTGATGAGCAATCCGCCGGCGGCGACGATCGGCGAGTAGGGGCCCACCGGGGCGCTCACCCGAGCACCTCGCGTCGGATGGGCCAGCGTGGCGATCGGCCCTCGGCGACCCAAGCGGCGGCCATCGTCGCCGCCATCACCGCGACCCCTACGGGAACGGCGGGTCGATCATCATCGAGGATCTCGACCGTCATCGCTGGCGTCTGGCTCGCAGAGAGGATCCCAAAGGATCGGATGGTCAGATCCTGCACGTGGCCCTCCTCATCGACGGCGATGCCCTCGGAGAGCACCATACCGAGGGCCTGGTGGGCCGCGCCGATGACGTAGCTGCGCAGCGTGATCGCAC
>Ga0075017_100000251_pt1 | contig 27526 bp, 18 predicted proteins | sample AleBraG_ABR_2012_FD_71475 | JGI IMG/M metagenome (GOLD analysis project Ga0075017, IMG submission 71475) | Freshwater sediment microbial communities in response to fracking from Pennsylvania, USA - Alex Branch Run_MetaG_ABR_2012 | ecosystem: Environmental > Aquatic > Freshwater > Creek >... | reverse complement strand
ACGGCCTGCAGTCTCGGTTCGGCGGACGTGGCCGCCTGTTCGACCCGGCGCTCCGACTCGCGCATAAGCCACAGATGAGTGAGCCGCTGCACGCGATGATCCCCTCGTTACCTTCAGTCACAGCCTAGCGATGGAATGTGACGAGATCTGCGCGGTCTTCCCCGTACCACTGCCACGCTCATGGCAGTTCTCGCCGCGCCTCAGGCGGTCCCGCACGCGGCCTCGCGTAACAGCCCATGGCCCGCCGCCCCGTAGAGCCAGCTCCTGTTGCCGTTTGCAGGGATCCCGTTGGAGCGGACGGTAGCACGTTCCGCCCGCCGAGCGGAGTCCTCAGGTCTTCGCGCGCCGGTGGCCACAGCCCGCGAGGCGCTGGCCTGCGGCCCGCCAAGCCAGCGGCGTCGATGGAACAAAGCGGACGAGCGCGCACGAGGAGAGCGGCCTCCCGCGACAGCACCGGTGAGAGCCTCGCGACCGCATCAGGCACCGGCAGCGCGGCACAGGACCCGCCGGGGCCGAGGGAGCCTAGCGCTCGCGTGTCCCGGTTCCTTGTATATATTTATGTGTATTTACATACAGTTACGATCTATTTCTAGAGTCGCACGTACACTGGAGCTACGCCGTCGAGACGAGTCGTCGCAGGCCCCGGACGCGACCCTCATGGCGGCGGCACACGCGGCGTGAAGCTAATTTCGACTCGCTGGTTGGCGCTTGCCGCGGCGTTCCACTGTCCAGCGCTCGCGTCCGCGATGGCGGGATAGGCCACCAGCGGCTTCGCGTGACCGGCCTCGCGGGCCACGATCGAGAGGGCCCCGTGCGAGCGACTCGGCAGCGCAGCCACGAAGTCGGCAAAGGCGCGCGACTCGCGCTGCGGCCCCCGCAGTGCGTCGTCGTGCGGATTGCCGGTCAGGTCACAGCTCTTCGCCGGCAGGTCGTCGGGCGCGAGCGAGTAGCCGTCGGTGGGATTGCCGGTGAGGCAGAAGTCGGCCGCATGGCTCGTCACGCGCAGGATGCCGCTCGCACCGCGTTGCTCGAGGCTGGCCGCCAGAGCCCGCAACGCCTCGAGTCGCGCGCCGGCGAGCGGCGTTTCTCCATACGCGACCGGCACGACCCGCGGCACGTCCATGCCCACGAGCGCGGCGGCATTGAGTATGCGTTGGGCGAGTGCGGCATCGGGATTCCCGCCCGCCGGCAGCGCGCCGGGCGCTGCCGCAACGAGCGCCTGCAGGGCGCTGCGAGCGGCTTCGTAGGCCGCGCCCCGCTCGGCGGCGCGGGCGTCTGCGACGGCGGTGGCCCGTTCCGCATCGGCGACCCGGGTCCGCAGCCCGTCGAGCTCCCGATCCTGGCGCCAGAGCACTGAGACCGCCAGCAGCAACGCACCGACGGCGAGCGCAGAGAACATCATCCAGACGATTGATCGCGCTGGCGGCACGGGCGGCGGCACGCCGGCCGGCTCGGCTGCCTCGGCGGACTTCGCGGGCTCGGCCTGCGAATCGGCTGCCGTGTCGTGCGTCCCGGCCAGCGGGGCCGCCGCGGCACGGTCAAGGCTCGCCACCACCAGGCGGCGCAGCTCGATCAGCTGCGCGCGGAGCAGCGGCCCCACGGCCGCCTGGACGTCTCGCTCAAACGTGCGCGCCTCAGCCGACTGGGGGGCCTGTCCAGCCCAAGCGTGTGGCGGCAGCGCGCCGGCAACTCCGGGACCGCCGGCGGGTCCAGGGGCGGACGCCACATCTGCCAGCAGCGGGACCGGCTGCAGCACGCTCGGCCGCGGATCGCGCCGATCCGGCACGAGGCGCAGCTGGTAGAGCACCTTCGATACCTCGGTCGGAACGACCTTCTTGGGCAGCACGCCGACGGCACCGAGCGCGCGCGCCTGGCCTACGTACAGCTCACCCTCCTGCGAGGTGTACATGATGATCGGGATCGTGGCTGTGCGCGGATCGTTCTTGATGATCCTCACGGCCTGCAGCCCGTCCATGCCGGGCATCTGGTGGTCCATGAAGATCGCGTCCGGGCGTTGCGTCTTGAGGTACTCGAGCGCCTCTTCGGCCGACTCCGCCATGTCGACCTCGATCGCGTACTGCTCGAGCGTCTGCGCCAGGACGGTTCGTGCCGACTTCGAATCGTCGACGATGAGCGCATGCTTGGCGGACACGGCGCGATCCTGGTCAGGGACACTCGCTCGATACTAACGTAGGCGCGCCGTGCTGCGCAGCGCCATATGCTCTTGGCGGTCCGTGAGCCACTCGGCACCGGCCAGGCTGCGCATGCGCCCGGCTGGCCCGTTCAGGCAGATTCCTGTCAGACCGCAGCCATCCGGGCCGGCCCGCGCAGGGCGCGGTCGGGGTCGCGAGTGCCAGCGGCCGCGATTCTGTGACCTGTCTCACAGACCATTTGGGGAGCCACTGCGGTCGACTGCTTCGAAGCCGCAGCGGGCGCGCCGCCCGCGCAAATTATGGCTAGCTGACTCCGCGATACTGTGACGCAGACGCATGGTGTCGCCTGCGCATTTGACAATACTGTCCGGCGATGCGACCGAATTCTCGGCGCGCGCGGCACAGGGCAGCCCGGACATGAAATCAATAGCCAGCCTATTGCGACTGACAGTCACGATTGTCTGCCTGTCCTCAGGATTGCTGCTCGCTGGCTGCGGCGGCGGCGGCGGTGGCAGCGGCGCCGCCGCGCCAGTCCTCACTCCTCCGACGATCTCGGCACAGCCCGCCAGCGTCACCGTCAATGACCAGGCGACCGCGACGTTCTCAGTGACGGCGACCGGCAGCGCGCCGCTCGCTTATCAATGGCTCGCGAACGGGACAGCGATCGTCGGAGCGACCGGAAGTACTTACAGCATCTCCGCGGCGTCGCTGGCGAGCAGCGGCACGCGTTTCACGGTCACCGTGTCTAACAGCGCAGGCAGCGTCACCAGTACTGCGGCGACACTAACTGTCCAGGCGGTGGCACCGACGATCTCCGCCCAGCCCATCAATGTCAGCGTCAACCAGGGCGGCAGGGCGAATTTCTCCGTGGCCGCGCGTGGCAGCGCACCCCTCGCCTACCAATGGCTCAGCAACGGCGCGCCGATTGTCGGCGCGACCAGCAGCGTGTACAGCATCTCGCCGGTTCTCATCGGGAGCAGCGGGGCGAGCTTCACGGTCACCGTCTCGAACGTCGCCGGCACCATCACTAGTACTCCGGCTACGCTGACCGTCCTGGGAGTTGTACCGCCAACAATTTCGGTGCAGCCGAGCAACGTCACCGTCAGCGACGGCAGCACCGCGACCTTTTCCGTGACCGCGAGTGGCGGCATGCCGCTCGCCTACCAATGGCTCGCCAATGGCTTGCCGATCCTCAAAGCGACTGCCAGTACCTACAGCATCACTGCTGCGTCCCTTGCGAGCAGCGGGACGAGTTTCACCGTCACCGTGTCGAACGGCGCAGGCAGCATCACGAGCAATCCGGCTGTACTGACCGTGACAGCGCTGAAGCCGACAATTACCACAGAGCCACAGGCCCAGAACGTGTTGGCTGGTGCCACGGCAACCTTCGGCGTCGTCGCGAATGGCAGCGCTCCGCTGGGCTTCCAGTGGCGGAAGAACAGTGCGAACATTTCCGGTGCAACGAGCGCGAGTTACGTCACGCCGGCAACGACCGGCGCCGATTCTGGATCTGTGTTCGATGTAATCGTCAGCAACACAGCCGGCGCTGTGACGAGCGCAGCGGCTACCCTGACCGTCGCCGCTCCGACAGCGCCTACGATCACTACTCAGCCACAGAACGCCAGCACGACGGTTGGCGGCACGGCGACATTTACCGTGCAGGCCACAGGCACCGCGCCACTTTCCTACCAATGGAAGCGTAATGGGGCTGTGATCGCTGGCGCAACCAATGCGAACTACACCATCTCACCCGTCACGCTGCAGAACAATAACGACGCCTACACGGTTACCGTCCGCAACACGTATGGCAGCGTCGACAGTACACCGCCTGCGCAGCTGACGCTGACCGCCGCGCCGCCCGGCATCAACCTCCTGGTGGGGCAGCTGGGCGGCCCCGGCGCCCTCGATGCAACGGGGTCGGCGGCGCGCTTCTACAATCCGGCCGGTGTCGCGATCGATCCGGCTGGCAACATCTACGTTGCGGACAGCACGCGCAGCACCATCCGCAAGGTCTCCCCGACGGGCGTGGTCACGACGGTGGCCGGCACGGCGGGATCCATCGGGGCCGCTGACGGTAACGGTCCGGCCGCGAAATTCCGCACTCCCACGGCTGTCGCACTGGACCCTGTTGGCAATCTATACGTGGCGGATACGGGCAACAATACCATTCGCATGATCACACCGGCCGGTGCGGTCAGTACGCTTGCAGGGACTGCCGGGACGGTGGGCTCTGCCGACGGGAGCGGGGCCGCGGCCTCGTTCAACGCGCCGCAGGGCGTGGCCACGGACGCTGCCGGCAATGTGTACGTTGCAGATACGGGCAACAGTACGGTCCGTGTGATCACACCGGCCGGCCTCGTCTCGACGCTCGCCGGAAGCGCGGGACTGATCGGCGCGGTGGACGCTCCAATGGGACCGGGGAGCGTGGCCCGATTTAATATGCCAGCGGGCATCACGGTGGACGCCGCCAGCAACGTGTACCTGGCCGATACGCACAACGTTACCATTCGTAAGATTACGCCTGCTGGCGTGGTCACAACGATCGCGGGAACGGCGCTCAGTTACGGGTCGAGTGACGGGACCGGACCCGCTGCACAGTTCTCGAACCCAGGCGCGCTTGCGGTCGACTCGTCCGGAAATCTATATGTTGCGGATAGCGGCAACAACAAGGTGCGTCAGGTCACGCCGGCCGCCGTGGTTACGACGATCGCCGGATCGGGAGCAAGCGGTTCGCAGGACGGCGCCGGCGCCGCGGCGCAATTCCAGCAGCCCGCTGGCATTGCGATCGACGCGGCCGGAAATCTGTATCTCGGGGATTACGCCAATCACACCATTCGCAAGATCTCGCCTGCGGCAGCGGTGACCACCCTTGCCGGTCGCGCACCCCAGCCGGGTTCCGTGGACGGCGCCGGCGCCCGGTTTTACGTTCCGCAGGGCGTCGCCACCGATGCCGCCGGCAACGTCTACGTGGTGGACACCAACAACCACACCATCCGCGCGGTTACGGCGGCAGGCGTTGCATCGACCCTGGCCGGAGCCGCCGGGGTCAGTGGCAGCGCGGACGGCACGGGAAGCGCGGCGCGGTTCAACCTGCCGTCCGACCTCGCACTGGATGCGGCTGGAAATCTCTACGTTACGGATACCGGCAACAACACCATCCGCAAGGTCACGCCGGCCGGCGTAGTCACCACTGTCGCGGGGGCGGCCGGTAGCGCCGGCGCCGTGGATGGCACTGGAGGCGCGGCGCGGTTCAACGATCCGAAGGGCATCGCGGTAGACGCTTCCGGCAATCTGTATGTCGTCGATCGCGGGAACAATACGATCCGCTCGATTTCGCCCGCTGGCGCAGTGACGACACTCGCGGGGTCAAGCGGTGTCGCGGGTGCGGCAGACGGCGCGGGCAGCACTGCGCAATTCAACGCCCCGGTGGGCCTCACTATTGACGCGGCGGGGAATCTCTACGTCGCCGATTACGGCAACAACACGATCCGCCAGATAACCGCGGGCGTGGTCACCACGCTCGCCGGCACGGCCGGACCAGGTGGCTCAGCGGACGGGACGGCCGGTGCAGCCCAGTTCCAGGGCCCGACCGGCGTCGCGATCGACAGCGCCGGAAATCTCTATGTGGCCGACTATGACAATCACGAGGTCAGGATGATCGCCCCAGGTGGCACGGTCACCACGCTCGCGGGCGTGGCGAGCTCCGAGGGCGTGGTCCTTGGCGCTCTGCCGGGCGTCCTGAACACACCGACGCGGATCGCCGTCGCTCCAGGTCCGACACTCGAACTGGCGGTCTCGGACAGTCACGAGAACTCGATCCTCGTCATCACGTCTCCGTGACCAGTCAGGCATCCAAGACGGCAGCGGCCCCACCGCCGTACGTTGCCGTATCGAGGTAGAGGGCGAGGTTCCATCTCACGAGCCCCATAAAGGGCCTGCAGTTCTCAAGTTGCGCCACGCCTACGCACAACCGTGCGCTCCGGCCTTAGGCCGTCATCTGGTCTGGACCGCAGTAGCCGCCCGTGCCTGGGAGCGTAACCAACCGTCCAGCTCTTACGCCTTTGCAATCAGCACGCGGTTATGAAAGTTCCTGTATACAGGCATCAGAAACGGGAACACGGTCACCAGCGACCTAACGAGTCTCGCACGCCCTGACGTCGCAAGTTTCAAGAACAAGTCCTCGCGGAATTCCACCGTCGAGAACTTGCGTTCGAACATCGTGCGAACCGCACGCGTCGATACGTAGTTGGTCGCGCTGCGCAGGTAGTCGAAATTGCGCCGCGCAACCTCCCGCGCGCCCAGCCCAGCCTGAAATTCGTTCCGAACTCCGAGCAGTGCCCATACCAACAACCACGGGTAGCTGCGGTGAACGGACGCGAGTGGCACGTAGGTATGCATCTCTATTGGCGTCCACGGGCCCGGGAAGATATGCAGTGACGCACCGCCGACCTTCTGGACTCGGCGGTTCTCTGCAATGAAATCCTCGTAGTTCATGACGTGCTCCAGGACCTCGTCGGACAGCACGAGGTCGAACTCGCCATCGTCGAACGGCAGCCGAAAGGGATCCATCGGGATCTCCTTAATGATCCCGCCCGCGCGCAGCTCGCGAGCTCCGGCCGTATCCCAGAGGGCGATATCGCAACCCCATGCATCATAGCCGGCGGCGCGCAGTGCCCGCACAGCGTTACCTTCCCCGCAGCCGAGGTCGAGAATGCGTGCACCTTGGGGGACCTGGATGCCCGCCGCAGCGATGATGCCGAGCTGGGACTTCACACGGGGCGCGGCAGCGCATGCGTTCACGCGCAAGACCTCATATTCTGCGTCCGCTGCATGCCATGAGCAGCGGCGCGTTGCGGCGCGGATCCCTGCCTGCAGACGGCCCGATCTCGCCTCGCCGTTGATGACGATTATTCCCCATACACTTGGACCCTCTCGTCATGCACATGCCCGTCCCGAAGTCCACTTATACTCGTCTCTGAAAATCGGCGCCACGTCTGCTCAAGCAAGGATGGCTACCCGATCCAGCATGTTTGGTCCGCAAACCCCGTTGATCACCTGCAATTCAACAAAGCGCCGTCAGCAGTATTCATAAGCTGTCGTTGCACTAGTCCGAACCCGGTCCGTCAGCGGGCCTGCTGGCAGATATATGCGCACCTTGCACGTCAGCGCCGCTATAGCAATCGAAGTTCCTGCCTTCGAGGTCATCAGACTCCCGCCGCAAGCGGTTGATACGCGGGTCGCGGGGATGCGTTCGCCCTCGAATCCTCATCCAAGGTCGTAGGCCCGCAAGAGTCGACGCCTGAAATCGACAACGTCCGGCCAATGGCCCAGGCATCAAGCGGCCAGATCAAGTCTGGCGGGAGTTTCTCATCCGTGCGGAATTTCCGAGCGCAATTGACCGATCTCGTGACTGCTGGAGACGATCCGGCAGTGCCAGACCCGTGCCCCTCGGTCCAGCGCAGCTCCCGTCAGAATCCGTCCTTGACGGCCGGCCTCATTCAGCCATCTCCAGTGGGCCAGCCCAGGCCCTATCCGGCGCCCATCAGCGAACTATACCTGCAAGACCCATTCGCCTCCCGCGCTGGCTCGTCGACGAATCCGCTTGTGGCTCCCTCTCGCTCTCCCGCCCGTTCGTCCCGGAGGCCAATCTTTCCTACGCCTATGCCTTAAATTGACGCGCAAAGCAGCCGAGTGTCTCGCCACTCAGCCCCGATGCGATTGCCGGGAACAGCGCTTGCAGATCGTCATACAGCTTCTCGATGTCGCCGTCGGTACGAAAACTTGGGCTCCCGCCTGGCATCAACTCGGACGAGTGCAGCATGAACTCAAGATGACGCCAGTTCTCAGCAAGGGCCTGTCGTGCAAGAGCCAGCATGTCCCGCAGATTTCGGCCATTAGGCCGCAGCCAGTACACTTCGGGCATTACACGGACAGCCGCACTCCGGACGATCGGGATCGAATACGACGAAGGCAGGAGGCCGGCAAGTCGACTTGGACGGGTCGTCATCGGCACTTCCAGCAGCGGCGAACGTCCTGGGCGCGAAATGTCATCGAGGTCCAGGTAGTAGGGTACCTTTGGAAAGTGCCGATAATCGGACCCTCCTGGCCCTTCAGGGGCTCCCGACTGGGACCGCCAGGACACACCCGGTGTGACAGAGCAGTCGGCGATATAGCCGAACTCTATCAGGAGCCGGGCATATCGTTCATCAAAGGCCCAACGCCCAGCACGATGACTGAGCATCTTTACGCCAAAACGCTCCTCGAGAAGCTCCGTCATGAATGCGATCTTGTCTCGCATGACCCCGTCGGGATACTCGATCAGATAGGGATGGTGACGCACGTCATCCCCCGTCAGCGGCACGAGCGGCGGGGAATTCCAGGCGTGAAGATGCATGCCGATCTCGCCGCAGCCGCGCGCGACGAGATCGCGCCCAAACTCGACAAAAGCGGAATCCGTGGCCATTTCATAATTGGTCAGCCACGTGGGCTTGAACCCATGGCGCTCGCACAGGCGCTGGAAACGCGGCAGGTAGGCGGTATTGCGAGTTGTGATTTTGGCGCCCCGGCCCCAGACGTTGTCACCCTCAGTATCGATCGTGATGAGGAAGCTTGGTTTCATCGGTTGCGGCGCGCTCGCCTGTCGCGCCTCCTGCGCTGGCAGCTCAGAATGATTTCTACCGTACATCAAGCCAGGCCTGAAACATCAGTACGTTCCATAACTGTTCCGTCCAATTGCGCCTGCCGCTCAAGTGAGCCGTCCAGGCTTTCCTGATTGGCTCGGGATGGAAATAGCCTTCGCGCCGCAAGCGCACCCCGTCGAGCAAGGACTCTGCCCATTCGCGCAAGGAGCCGCGCAGCCAATCGTGCAACGGGACACTAAATCCCTGCTTCGGCCGATCAACCAGCTGGCGCGGAACATGGCGATGAAGAACCTCGCGCAGTGCCCACTTGGACTGTCCATCGCGTAGCTTATAGCCAAGCGGCAGGCTCCATGCGAACTCCACGACCCTATGGTCGAGAAGTGGCACTCGTGTTTCGAGCGAAACACCCATCGCGGCACGATCGACTTTGACCAGAATGTCGTCCGGCAGGTAACTGGCCGCGTCGAGCGCCATCATTCGTTCCATCACGTCCAATCCATCCAAGTCGATAGGGCGCCCCGTCAAGTAGGTCGACGGCTCCTTCCCATCAAGCACCCACTCCGACGAATTGCCAACGTGTGACACCGTCTGTGCGTACAGCTCGTCGACCGTCCGACTAGATAGCTCTTTTGCCCGCTTGTGCAAACTGTTGCCGACCATGCGATAGGTCCCCAGACCTGGTGTCAAGCCCGCCAATCGGTTCCACGCAGCAGGAGACAAGACGGTAATGCAATTGGCCGCCACCGCCCGCACGGAGTACGGCACAGCTGACAGCTTTCTCCATGCATCGCGGGTATACGCGTAGCGCCCGTAACCGCAGAACAGTTCATCGCCCGCATCACCCGAAAGCGACACCGTGACGTGCTGTCTGGCGAGTTCGCTCAGCAGAAAATTGGGGATCTGGGTTGAATCGGCAAATGGCTCGCAATACAAGTCAGGCAAGCGCGGAATCACCGCCATTGCCTGCTGATGCGTGACATAGAGCTCCGTATGTTCCGTCCCCAAGTAGCTTGCTACGGCTTTTGCCTGCTCCGCTTCGTTGAAGTCCTTTTCGTGAAATCCAATTGTAAATGTCTTGATTGGGCGCGAAGACTGCGCCTGCATCAACGCCACGACCACGGAAGAGTCCACACCACCGGAGAGAAATGCACCCAATGGCACGTCCGCCAGCATTTGTTGACGAACGGCGACTCTGACCTGCGCCTCCAGCGCATCGACCGCCTCATCGGCCGTTCCCACAAATGTATGTGCACGCCCCGCGCGTGCTACTGCAGCAGCGTCCCAGTACCTGCGTATGCTGGGCTCCGTTTGCGCCATTGAGACAGACAACAGGCATCCGGGCTCCAGCTTTGCTATGCCTTGGAAGATTGAATACGGAGCCGGAACATAGTTATGCCGCAACAGCAGGCACAACGCGCCCCGATCGACGCCTGCCGAAAATGCCGGATGCGCCTTGAGCGCCTTGAGCTCCGAGCCGAACAGAAATGCACGCTGGCTTCCACTGCCCTGCCACCCGTAATACAGCGGCTTTTCGCCCATGCGATCCCGCGCCAGCATCAGCGTACGCGTCTCGCGATCCCAAAGTGCAATGGCAAACATGCCGACTGATGTTCTGAGCGTTGCCTCCAAACCCCAGGCCTCGACACCGGCCAGCAACGATTCGGTGTCCGAATGTCCGCGCCATGCTAAATCCTTGCCCAGTGCATCGCGCAACTCAAGGTGGTTATAGATTTCTCCATTGAATGCGAGCACAAACCGCCCGCTCGCCGACGCCATCGGCTGGTGCCCAGCCGAAGACAGATCCAACACTGCCAAGCGCCGATGCCCAAGGCCGATGCGCTGCTCGCTGTCATGCCAGATGCCACTATCGTCGGGCCCGCGATGGATCAACGTATCCGACATGTTCTGCAACACACCGTCATCACCTCCCGGATGAAAGGCACCGCCCAAGAATCCGGTCAGCCCGCACATCGATCGACTCCGTTCCTCAACATGGCGCGGCAATGCCCAGGTCACGGAACAGGCCTGCATACGCTTCCACCACGTGCTTGGTCGAGTGCGACGCGGCGAAGTGAGAACGACAGAGCTCCGACAGCGTGCACCAGGCCCTTTCATCGACCAGCAGCCTCAGCAGACCCGCAGCGGCTTCCGCTTGGTCTGCAACCCAAAGGAACGGACGTGTCCCGTCCTGGCGTGCACCGGCGTCAAAGAAACTCACGGTCGGAATGCCCCGCGCCCATGCCTGTAGAAAAGTATTTGGAAATCCTTCGTGCTCGGATGTGTTGATAAATACTCGCGCCTCATCGAAATGGGGTTCGACCTCTTCGAGAGGCAGGAACCCCAGGAAGTCCAGATTGCCCACGCTCGCAGCCTCGTTGCGAATCGATTCGAAATACCCTCGCGACTCATTGTCGTCTCCGACCGCTCCACCAATCATCCGAAATCGGTATTGTGGAAATCTACGCGCAAGTGCAATGAAGCGGTCCGGGCGCTTCACTCGGCGAATGCCGCCAACCCAGAGAACCAGGTCGGCACGCTGCTCACGTGCCCGCGCGGGCAATACGTAAGGGCTGGGAATGATGCGCGCCTCACGCCGGTAATGTTGCCGTACCAGCGCCGCCTGTCGTTCGGTCTGAGCAATGATAGCGTCGACGTGCTCAAGTCCCCAGCGAAACAGCCAGCGGTCCCGCGCGTATTTTAGGCGTTCGTGGCCGCGCATGAAATCAGTGTCGCTCGCGCCACCATAGACCGACCGCACTCCTGTCCTGCGGCAGTGCCATGCAAGAGCTCCGGTGAGGTGCGAGGCGCAGCTCTGGTAATAGACATCGGCCTTCGCCTCACGAACGAGGCGCATGACTGAGCTCAGGCGAGGATGTATGTAGCGCAGAACAGGAATGCCCGCCTGCGGTGCGTGGGTCTTTAGAATGCGCACACCGTCGATCCTGTCGCCGTCCGGCTGGCCGAAGTCCTGCGTGACGGCGCTCACCTCGTAACCCGCTGAAGCGAAGGCGCGCGCGAGGACGCTCTGGCGAAATTCGGCGCCCCCGATGACAGGGATATCGCGTGCGCCGGCTAGCACCGGGTAAAGATTGGGTGCGACAAAGCAGATACGAACCGGACGCGGACTAGACAGCGGCGTTGCTCCACATGCTGCCGATACACCTTGTCCAATGCCCGGCTGCGCGTTCGATACCGGCACTGGCGCTCAGCCTTCAAGTGTCCCGGGCGCCGACGCCGCGGCACATCCCCACCGCACACGCGGTCGCCGGCACCCGCGCCTTGCTCACGCATTGCGCCACGTGCCAGCTCAATGGCATAACCCGGCAGATGTCGGAGTACTCGACCACCACGGCGTGCAACCCGACGCTCATGCCGCCCAGCACTGCATTGGGCAACCTCACGTAGCTGGCAGCGGAGAACGATACATCACTCCGGGCCATGATCCCCACAGCGCTGCATGCTGATCGGCGAGTACTGCTCGGCCGGGCACGCCCGGCGCATCGTACAGATCCGGCGCTTCGGAATCGTGATCCGGCCCACTCCCGGCAAGCAGGACGAACGCTTCTTGTGAGCCATTTCGTTGCCAGTGCGCATGGCGGGCGCTTGAAACTGCGTGGTACACTTTATTCTCGTTATTATAGTGAGTATTTTGACCTTCAGGCGCCCTGCTTTGGCGCAGTCCTTGTGCGGCTTGCGGTCGAGTGTGACCGGTACCACATATGCCGCATGATGCCGCATGATGCCGCGGTCGAGACCGAGCACACGCCCGGTCCGTCAATAGAAGATGACTGTTGTTGACCGCAGCGTCCCAATCCTTCGTCTCGTAATATGTCACGAACACAGCCGCCGCAAGTTGTTGGTCGTGATCAGGCAATTGATCGGGCCGCCTGCCAGGCAGTGACCCTTGCACCGACATCTCTGCGTGCCCGGCCTCGCGTCTTGATTGTAGGCCCGCTGCCGCCGCCGCTCGGCGGCGTCCAGCTCTTGATTGAGATGCAATTGCGCTCGAGGCTTGCCGAGGAGTTCGAACTGCAGATCGTCGATACCTCGAAGCGCCAGCTTCGATGGGCGGTTGAGACAAGGACGTGGCGCACGCCCGTGTACTTTGTGCGTGACCTCGCCAGGCTGGTCCGCGCCCTCGTGCGCGTGCGACCGGATGTAGTCATCGTACATGCCGCTGCGAGCCTCTCGTTTCTGCGCGATTCGGCGTTCATGTTCCTGTCCCGCGTCGCCGGCGCCAAGGTCATCTGTCATTACCACGGCACGGTCCATGCGGGATTTCCGTCGTGCGTAACTCCCAGCGGGCGGCGGATCGGGCGGTTGTTGATGAGCGCTGCGCACAGAATCATCGTTCTCGGTCCGACCTACCAAGAGCAAATGGCTCGGGCCTGGCGACGCCGCGACATCGTGTGGGCGCCCAACATCGCTGATCTGAATCTCTTCGGTGACGATCCGCGTCCGTCGTCACCCCCGTGGATCGGTGCCGGCGAGTCCGCCGTCCTGTTCGTCGGCCGTCTTTCGGCGCCGAAGGGCATTTGGGACCTGTTGGATGCTGCGCCTCTCGTGCTTGCCAAGTACCCGCATGCGCGATTTGTATTGGTTGGGGTGGCGGAGAGCACTTCCCGCGAAGCGCACCTTCGTACGGAAGTTGAACGACGCGGTCTGAGAGATCGGGTAACGTTCCTTGGACCCCTAGAGGGCCGCGACAAGGCCAGAGTGTTTCTGGCTTCCTCGATGCTCGTCCTGCCTTCCTGGACGGAGGCATTCCCGCTCGTGATTCCGGAGGCGATGGCAGCGGGTCTTCCAGTGATCGCTACGGCCGTAGGAGCGATACCCGATTTTGTGGCCGACGGTCTCGACGGGTTTCTGATTGCCGCCCATGATTCGGCTGCGCTCGCAGACCGCATATGCCGCCTGCTGGGCGATGACAAGCTGCGCCAGACGATTCGCCAGCGAGTGCGAAGACGGGCCGCCGAGGAATTCGCCATCGATGTCGGCTGTGCTCGCGTGGCCGCCGTCATTCGCGACGTCGCGCCTGCCCGGTGAGGTTCGTCGGCTGGGCGCGCGATCCGGGCACGGCCGCGGCCGTCACGCCCGGCGCGCTGCTGTGAGGCGTCACGCCACCTGAATGGTGCTGCACGACGGGAAACGACGCGCCGCACAGCAGTCCTGATGTTTGAAGGGGTCGGACGATTGCGAAGGACAGTTGCACTCCGCACCTGGTAACCGACGTTCGGGAACCTGGCTTTGCTGACTCCCCGCCGGCCTATTCGTGCGCCTTGAACAGCTGCCCAGCACACTTCCAGATGAAGTACGTATTCGTCGTCAAGTAGCGGTACCAGAGGCGCCGCGGCTCGGACAGCAGCCGGTGGAACCACTCGAGGCCCGCCGCCTGCATCCAGCGCGGGGCCCGCGGCAAGGATCCTGCGTGGTAATCAAACGCCGCACCGACTCCAATCATCACCGCGTTCACTCGACCCCGCTGATCGGCCATCCATCGCTCCTGCTTCGGGCATCCGAGAGCGACAAACACGAGAGACGCACCCGAGCGATTGATCAGATCGACGTGCGCCCCATGCTCTGCCGCCGACAGCGCCGAGAATCGGGGCGAGCACAGGCCGGCGATGTTCAAGCGCGGGAAAGCCCTCTTCGCGGCGACCGCGAGCTGGGCTAAGGTCGTCTCAGTCGACCCGTAGAAGAAAACGCCCCTATTGTCGCGTTCGGCCGCGCTCAGCAGTCGCCACATCAGCCCTGGCCCATCGATTCGGGCCTGCTCTCGAAAGCCGGTTCTACGAAGCATCCAGGCAACGGGGGCGCCATCTGGCGCCGCCATGTCAGCCCCGGAGATTACCGTCAGGAACGAATCATCGCGAGCCGCAGTAACAACCGAATGTACATTGCAGAGGCACACGTAGCGTGACTCTTGTGCTGCAGCCCACTTCCGTATGCGGTCTTCAGCGGCATCCCACGACACGACATTGACCGGAACGCCGATCACAGAACCGCGGACCACGTGTTCGCTCGAGTCATTCGCCACGAAGCCGCCTCATTTCCTCAATTAGCAAGTCGATTCCACTCGCAGCAGACGGGGAACTGTATGCACCAGCCACTCCGAGACTACGGTCGTTCTTTGCGAGATCGATCGGCTGCTTGGTGCGCGAGGCGAGCGAGACAACCGAAACGGGTCACTTAGTTCAGGATCGCCGGCAAGGTTCGGGCTTGTTTGCTTGCTTCGTTCGGGACATAAATTAATATTTTCGCACGTCCCGCTCTGCCCAACGTGAACTGGCGCACAGTAATCCAGGATGCTGGTCCTTATCTTGCGATGCAGCCGGTCCGCAGCGCCCGTGCGAGTTCAACGATCTGTTGACTGCAGAAAGCCTCCAGATCCGGTGCGACCATTGCTTTCCGGGCGGCTTCGGCTATGCCAAAGGCGCGAATTTGGCGCACGGGCCTCCCCTTTGGTGATCGTGAGAACCTGACCCGAGAGGCTTCGATAGCCTCCTGCACACGGACAGCGCGCAACCCATCAGCGATGCCAGGAACCACATCGCCTTGCAATTCGCGGTCGGCGAGTCCGCGACGCAACCTAGCGCAGGGACGTCACCCTTACAAGTCCGCGCCTGATTGTGTGTGCTTGACGGGGTTTCGTACGGGCAGGCTTCCGTGAAGAGTCAGCAGGACAAGAGCCGCCGGCGTGATTGCTGAAGAAAATCGGTTATGTCGAGTAGCGGCCGCCAGAATGTCACAACGAATGCTAGCCGCGCCGTTCATGACGGTGTCACTCTTTTGTCGCGGCGCAGAGACAATTGCGCAGCTTGCGAGTTGGCGGGTAAATTGACCAACAGCGAGTCAGTCCAGCCGTACCGTTACGGCCCTCGCGCATGGCACCTGGACCTAGATCGAGGACATTGAACATGAACATGCGTCGACGTGCGTTTTGGCTCGGTTCGCTAATTCTATTCGTTTCCGTTCCGTCGCTTGCATTTGATAAGCCCGGCTTCCCGAGGCTCGCTGGCACTCTCATTGGGTCCCCGGCGATCTACGCGGACGCAAACTATCAGGCGCAGATGGCAAAGTTGAACGTCATCACGATCAACGCCTGGCCGGGATGGAGCGCGGACATGGGAAATGGAACGACGCTGGAACAGGCCGTCAGCGCAATCAAAAAGATCAATCCGAACGAGCTCGTGTTTGAATACGTTATTCTTGAACAGCTTGGCGCCCAGCAAGGTCTCACAGCACCGTATCTGGAGCAGTACAATAAAGTAGTCGCGGCGAACTGGTGGGTTTACACCCAGGGATCGAGCGGCACGCGGGTACTGTCCAGTTGGCAGGGCGGCGGCGGCCCGTTTTACGAAATCAATTTGACCTCCTATGCCCCGCCGGACTCGAATGGAGATCGGTGGACCGACTGGTTCGCCAAGTATGACGTCCGCACTTTCCTGACGCCTGCGCCATCGTTAGACGGGATTTACACCGACAGCGTGTCCTGGAAGCCGGAGCAGGCATCTGATGGTGACTGGAATAGAGACGGGACCGCGGATTCGAGCAGCAACCCAACGGTCCAGCAGTGGTACCGGCTGGGCTACCAACACTATTTCCAGACTCTCAGGAGCCTCGCACCGAGCAAGTTCTTGATCGCCAATATTGCGGACTGGGGAGATTACTCATCCACCCTCACCGAGTACCAAGGACTGTTGAACGGCGGCATCATCGAGGCGATTGTGGGAATGCCCTATTCGCCGGAGACGTTTGGCGGATTCAGTGGAGCGCTTTCGTGGTACCGAAAGACGATGGCAGCACTGGCCGATCCAAAGCTCGCGTTTTTCATGCAGGTCGGCTCGGCGACCGATTACCAGGCCATGCGCTACGGACTTACTTTGTGCATGATGGATGATGGGTACTATAATTTCGCCGCGGTAGCGCCTGGTCAAACCAATCCTGACTACCATACCATCGCATGGTTCGATGAGTTTAGCGTCGCTCTCGGCCAGGCTACTACCTCGCCGCCAACTTCCGCGTGGCAACAAGGCGTCTACCGGCGCGACTTTCAGAACGGCATCGCACTCGTGAACCCTAAGGGGAACGGCCCGAAGACCGTAACGCTCGAGGCCGACTTCCGGAAGATCTCCGGGACCCAGGCCAGCAATATCAACAACGGCCAGACAGTGCGGACAGTTAGCCTGGCGGATCGCGATGGAATCATCCTGCTAAGAACTCAAGCGCAGAGCGTGACGCCGCCAGCATCACCGACCAACGTCATCGTAAAGTAGCTTCCGTCAGTCGGAGGGCTTGCGTGGCTGCAGCGGGCCATCGAATCCTCGCGAGCGCATGCGGCTGACGTGCCGCGTCGAGCTGGTATGAGTGAGGGCGGAGCACTGTCGTAGCTCGCGGTGATCGCCCTGCAGGACCCGAGCCTTCAGCTGGCGGTAACCGCCGCAGGTCCAGCCGCTGTCCGACCGCGAGCCCCGACCGGACCACGCTCCGCGGCGGAGGGCGAGCGACCTTCCGGGCGGACCATGATCTAATGGCGCCGCTCGACATCAGTCCCATGCCCCTCCTGCCTGGCGCCCGGAATGGCTCGACGCTCGCCCACATGCGATTGACCACGGTCTTGTCTCCTCCTTCACGGCCCAATAATCCCTGGAACACCCGTCGTCCGGCCGGGAAACGGCCATGCAAGTCTCGCCAGCTTGCAGGCTATCGCGCACGACTGCAGTCGTTAGTGCGTGGCGCGCGCCGGTGCTCCGTGACTACCGATTGTGGTGTAAGTTGGCCGCACGACCTCAGAAGGCCGTCATGGACGAGTCCCTAAGAACAAATAACTTCGACTTATTGCGAATACTGGCCGCCGGCCAGGTACTAATCGCTCACGCCTACTTTCACCTTGGGATCCCGCGTCCCAGCGGATTCTGGTTCGTCGACGCTTTCCCGGGCGTACCAATCTTCTTCGCGATGAGTGGCTTCTTGATTTCCGCGTCGTTTGAACGCAGCTTGCAGATAAAGGACTACACGCGTAACCGCGTACTGCGAATATTTCCGGGCTTGTGGTGTTGCGTCATCGCGACCATGGTCGTTAGTGCTCTCTGTGGAATAAGCTTCGTAAACATTCAGGCGCCGCTCTGGTTCGTGAGTCAGTTGGTCGGACTAATCTACACACCGCAGTTTCTGTCGCAATTCGGATTTGGCTCTTACAACGGTAGCCTGTGGACCATTCCGATTGAGCTGCAATTCTACGTTCTGCTTCCGGCCTTCTATTTTTTCGCTGCCAAGCGCACAAAGCCGACGGAATGGTTCTGGATCGCATTTGCAATCTCCATAATTGCGGCTTTTGTGTGTCGTTTGTACATTTCGCCGCTTGCCGAGAATGAACATGAGCCAATCACGCAGAAGCTGTTGCGTTATTCGTTCATACCGCATATCTACCTGTTCATAGCCGGTGTCGTGCTGCAGCGACTCGCGGCCCACAACTCCCGATGGATCCGGGGTAAGGGTCTTGCTTGGCTCGCGGGCTACTTGGCTTTTCACTTCTTCGTGCCGTGGTCCAACGCGATGTACCTCGGCGGAACCATTCTTCTCGCCATCGCCGCGGTCTCACTTGCTTACACCGCACCAAATCTGTCGGCCACCCTGCTCCACGGAAACGATTTATCGTATGGCGTCTACATTTATCACGGGCTGTTTATCAACTTGATGGTCGAAAAAGGCCTTATGGGCAGGCCAGCCTATGTCCTCCTACTTGTCGTGTGTACGAGCTTGGCGGCTTATTTGTCGTGGACATTCATAGAAAAGCCCTTCTTGCGTAAGAAAAAGCACTCCCTTCACTAGAAACCGCCTTCTTGCCGGCAAGACTCGGCCAGTCGCGGTAGCGCCGCTTCGCATGAGCTGCACCAATGGCGTCTACCGCGCCGTTCGGGAGCGGCGGTAGACCACAGCGCTCCAGCGTTCCCGAGTAGCCGCAGGCGCGACTGCATGGCCCCGCTCGTTGTATCGCCGATCTCGGCGGTGGTCCGATCCGCTGGAGACCTCACCACGTGCTCGGCGAGCTGGCCGGTTCACGCGGCCACCTGATCTCTTCACGCGGCCATCTGATCGATCGACTTCGTGGTGCGCGGCAATCTTCACACAGCTTCTTCTCTCAGATCACTCTGACCCATGCCACCGGCGCTTTGACTGTCGAGAAGGTGATGCACGTTGACCGTCTTGCGAATATCTACCCGTCAGTCACGCACGTATTCCGAGAGAGCCGCGTGACGCCCGTCGATGGCAAACCAGAGCGACGTCTACGCCCAAATGCGAGCACGGCATTAGACCTCGGGTTTGACAATCCGCGCTCTCGTATGACATATCCGGCCGGCGCCATCGCTAGCCGCTAGGAGCCTGCGCACGCGATTCAAAGCGCATAGACGCACGCCACACGACTTGCGCACGTGTGGCGATTACGGCATCCTTGTTGAAGTCGTAACGAACGCCGTGGCAAGCACAATTGAGATAGGAAAGAACGTGGCGGCTACAACACGCTGGGAGCGAAGGTACCGCACGCTGGTCTCGACGTTCCTCGTGCTGGCACTCGGCGCGCAGATTGCGACACTTGGAGTCACGCTTGTCAGGCCAGGCTGGCTGGCCGCAACGGTCTACCCGATCCTCGAGTATACGATGTACGCGCAGGCGCACTACGACGGCGAGCGCGTGACCGGTCGCTGGCTCCTGCGAGGCCAGCTAGCGAATGGCGGTGTGATCGACATAACAGAGCAAACGTTGCGCGTCTCCATATGGGACTTTGGCGAGCTTACCGAGCAAGTCGCTGTGGGAAAGCCAGGCACACCAGAGACTCTCCGCGGCGTCCAACGCCTGATATCCGTAGTTAGAGAACGCGAGCCTCGGGCGAATGAGATAAGAATGCTGCGAATCGACAGCTACCCGATGAAGGTTACCCAGCATGGGGCTCAGACGACGCCGTCGCAAACGGTCGCGACAATCGCTATGCCGACAATTTCGGGCAATGAGCAATAGCGTGAAACGCGCGTGGGACAAGTTCTGGTTCTCCGACGGGCCATACTTCGATCTCGCACTGATGCGAATCGCTGTGGTTGGGCTCCAGTTATTGACGCTTGTGTCAATCCAGTTCGAGAGCCTTACGCGCGTGACGTCGCTCCCTGCCTGGCTATACCACCCGGTGTATTTGGTCCGGTTAGTCACCTGGCCTTGGGGATCGACGGTTCCACTCGACAAGCAACTCGTCTTTGCCATCTACTGGATGATGCTGCCGTTCGGCGTCGGGGCGCTCGTCGGCCTGCGCAGCAACTTGTGCATGGTTGTGTTGGCCGCGGGAAGCCTGTTCCTGCAGGCCTATATCTACTCGTTCGTTGATTTTCATCACAGAGAGGCCATTCTGCTAATCGCTCTGATCGCGCTGGCGCTCGGACCGTGCGGTAAGGTGTTGAGCATCGACAGTCTGATTGCGCGGCGCAATTATCCCGCAGCACCCAGAGTACTGATACTCGATTACAACGGTCCGTATGCGGGCTGGCCCATTAGATTTATCCAATGCTTTTTTCCATTGATGTACCTCTCGGCCGCGATTGCGAAAATCGCGGAAAGCAACTACACGTTGGACTGGGCTAACGGATTTACGTTGCAGTATTACTTGCTGCAGGACTCTCTTCGCAAGCCTGACATGGCGCTCGGCTTATGGATCTCGCAGTTCCACTGGGCATTGCTCGTGGCACAGATCGTGGTTCTGAGCTATCAGCTCAGCTATTTTCTGGTCGTTCCATATCGCAAGTTGCGATGGATCTACTTGCCGGTAGGCCTGTTCTTTCACTTGACAAATTACTATGCGCTGCGAGCGGGATTCCCGCAGTGGATTTTCCTGTTGGGTGTATACATACCTTGGTCGGAGGCATTCAGGAAGCTGGCGCGTTCTGAGGTCGCCGTTCCAGCGGCTGTGCGGCAGGCGACATAGTTGAGTCGGGCGCCAACAATCGGTGAAGACGTCTAGATGCCCGACGAAGGTCTAGTGCTGGTTTACGACGGCGAGTGCCCCGTCTGCAACGCTTACGTCCGGTATCTCAGACTCAAGCAATCTGTCGGCCGGGTCACTCTCGTAAATGCGCGCGACGGCGGCCCGTGTGTAGAACGCGTGCGCAACGCCGGATTGGACTTGGATCAAGGAATGGTATTGGCCTATCGAGGGCGCTTCTATCATGGTGCGGATTGTATCCACATGCTCGCGCTGCTTAGCACGCGTTCAGGTCTATTCAATCACGTCAACGCCGTGATCTTTGGCAATCCACGCATGTCCGCCGTCTTGTACCCGGTGCTTCGTCTTGGGCGCAATTTGCTGTTGCGGCTGCTTGGACGCACGCCGCTGCACTTGCAATGAGCTCTTAAGGCAGTCCGCTACGGCCCGCCGCGCAGCCCGTTGCAGCGGGCGCGCTACTACCGCTGCGCAGCCAGCGGCGGCCCCTCGTGTTCGCGGCGCTCGCGCCTAGCGCCGTCCATGCACCCGGTTCCCCGGTGGTCACGAGTGCCAGTAGGCGGCTATGTATCGGCTGCTGATACCGCAACGAGAACTTCGTGCTGTGTTGACCAAAATGGCGGAGAGGGTGAGATTCGAACTCACGAGCCCCGTGAGGGGCCTCCGGTTTTCAAGACCGGTGCAATCAACCGCTCTGCCACCTCTCCGCGGCGCGATCGTCGCGACTCCGGCTGCACTTTACCTCACGGAACGCCGGAAACTTCAGGCACCGCTCGCGGTCGAAACAAGCCGGCCGGCACGGAACACGAGTAGCGAACCCGGGTTCTTGATTGAACATTCGCGTTCACGCGCCTTCCGGTAGAATGGCGGGGCCACCGGCGGTTGCCCGACCGTCGGCGGGCCCCGATCCCCGATAAGGAGCAGGTCCTTCATGGAGAATTCCCCGAATCGCTCGCTGCCCGTGGCAGCCGGGCCGCTCGCGCTGCCGGTTGCGACCAGCACCGCCAACAGGGTCCTGCGCAATACCTACCTGCTGCTGTCGGCGACGCTCATGTTCAGCGCCGCGATGGCCGGGCTGTGCATGGCGCTCGGCGCACCTCGGCTAGGCGTGATGCCCACGCTCCTCGTCTACTTCGGCCTGCTGTTCGGCGTCCACAAGCTCCAGAACAGCGCCTGGGGCGTCGCGGCTGTATTCGGTCTCACCGGTTTCCTCGGCTTCACGCTCGGGCCGATCATCAGCCTGTACCTGCACGCGATCCCGAACGGCGCCATGGTGGTCGCGAACGCGCTCGGCATCACCGGGGTCACCTTCGTCGCGCTGTCGCTGTACGCGGTCAGGACGCGCCGCAGCTTCAGCTTCCTCGGCGGCTTCCTGTTCGTCGGAGTGATGACGGCGTTCCTGCTCGGGCTCGCCGCCATCTTCTTCCACCTCTCGGGCCTGTCGCTCGCCGTCTCGGGCCTGTTCGTGCTGCTCTCGAGCGGCCTGATCCTGTGGGAGACCGGCGAAATCGTGAACGGGGGCGAGACGAACTACGTGCTCGCCACCGTCTCGCTGTACGTGAGCCTGTTCAACCTGTTCACGAGCCTGCTGCAGCTGCTCGGCTTCGCCTCGAACGACTGACCGCTCAACCGACCGCTCGCGCGGGAGCGTGGCCGGCGGCCGCCCTTTCTTTGTCAGGCCCCCTTCGTTCAGACGCCGCCTCGTTCGGGCCCCGTTTCATTGCCACGCGGGCTCCGGTCGCGCGTGGGCTCATGCGTTGCGCGACCCGATGAGCTCGAGCCCGCCCATGTAAGGCCGCAGCGCGGCGGGCACGGCGACGCTGCCGTCGGCCTGCTGGTAGTTCTCGAGCACCGCGACGAGCGCGCGCCCGACCGCGACGCCCGAGCCGTTCAGCGTGTGCACGAGTTCCGGCTTACCGGTCGCGGGATTGCGCCAGCGCGCCTGCATGCGCCGCGCCTGGAAGCTTTCGCAGTTCGAGCACGAGGAGATCTCGCGGTACCGGCCCTGTCCCGGCAGCCAGACCTCCAGGTCGTAGGTCTTGGCGCTCGCGAAGCCGACGTCGCCGGCGCACAGCGCCATGACGCGATACGGCAGCTCGAGCAATTGCAGCACGCGCTCGGCGTGCGAGGTCAGCTCCTCGAGCGCGGCGTACGAGTCCTCCGGGCGCACGATCTGCACGAGCTCGACCTTGTCGAACTGGTGCTGGCGTATGAGCCCGCGCGTGTCCTTGCCGTACGACCCCGCCTCGGAGCGGAAGCACGGTGTGTGCGCGACGAAGCGCAGCGGCAGCTCCTGCGCCGCCAGGATCCGCTCGCCCACGAGGTTGGTGACTGGCACCTCGGCGGTCGGGATCAGGAACAGCGGGTTCTCGCCCTGCACGGCGAACAGCTCGGCCTCGAACTTCGGCAGATTGCCCGTGCCGGTCAGCGTCTGGCGCGAGACAAGGTACGGCACGTACAGCTCGCGATAGGCGTGCTCGCGCGTGTGCAGGTCGAGCATGAACTGCGCGAGCGCGCGGTGCAGGCGCGCGTAGGCGCCGCTCAGCACGGCAAAACGTGCGCCCGAGATACGGCCGGCGGCCTCGAAGTCGATGCCCCCAGCCTGCTCGCCCAGTGCGGCGTGGTCGCGCGGTGCGAAGTCGAGCTTGCGCGGCGCACCGACGCGGCGCTGCTCGACGTTCGCACTCTCATCGCGCCCCTCGGGCACCGATGCGTGCAGCAGGTTCGGCATGTCGAGCGCGAGGCGGTCGAGCCCGTCCTGTGCGGCCGCGAGCTCCGCCTCGGCCGCGGCGAGCTGGCCACCGAGCGACTCGACCTGCGCGAGCAACGGCGTGACGTCCTCGCCCTGCGCCTTGGCGCGGCCGATGGCCTTCGAGCGCGCATTGCGCTCGGCGCGCAGGTGGTCGGCGGTGATCTGCGCGCCCTTGCGACGCTCCTCGAGCGAGGCGAGCGCGGCAACATCGAGCACGTAGCCGCGCCGCGCGAGTCCCGCGCGCACGCTCTCGGGCTCCGTGCGCAACAGTTTCGGGTCGATCACGGCCGGGGCCCCTGTGTCGCACGCCGCCGCTCGAGCGATTCGCGAATCCTGATCTCGAGGCCGCGCAGCACGGGATGGTAGTACACGCGCGGCTCGAGCCCGTCCGGGAAATATCGCTGCCCGGCCGCATGGGCGTCCGGCTCGTCGTGGTCGTAGCGGTAGCCCTTGCCCCAGCCCATGTCCTTCATCATCCGGGTCGGCGCGTTGCGGATATGAAGCGGCACGTCCAGCGAGCCCGAGCTCTCGGCGTCGGCGCGCGCCGCCCCGAACGCCGCGTACACGGCGTTGCTCTTCGGCGCGCACGCGAGATACACGACGGCCTGCGCGATCGCGAGCTCGCCCTCGGGGCTGCCGAGCCGGTCGTAGGTCTCCCAGGCCTCGAGCGCCAGCGTGAGCGCGCGCGGGTCGGCGTTGCCGACGTCCTCGCTCGCCATGCGCAGCGCACGCCGCGCGACGTACAAGGGGTCGCAGCCGCCATCGAGCATGCGGCACAGCCAGTACAGCGCTGCATCCGGGTCGCCGCCTCGTACCGACTTGTGCAGGGCAGAGATCTGGTCGTAGAACTGCTCGCCGCCCTTGTCGAAGCGGCGGTGTCCGCCCGCGGCGACGTCGGCAGCGATGAGGGCCGTGATGCGACTGCCCGGCGCGCCATCCACTACGCGCACGGCGGGTCCCGCAGCTTCAGTGCGTGCCGCGGGCATTGTGGCCGCCACGGGTGTTGCGCGCGCCGCGGGTGCCGTGGGCGCCGCGGCCGCGAGGTCCGCGGCCACCTCGAGCAGGTTGAGGGCGCGGCGCGCGTCCCCGTCGGCCGCGCGCGCGATGAGCCGCAGCGCGTCCGTGTCGATGTCGAGCTCGAGAGCACCGAGGCCGCGCTCGCGGTCCGTGAGCGCCCGGCGCAGCACGGGCTCGAGCTCGACCGCGACCAGTGGCTTGAGCAGGTAGATGCGCGCGCGCGAGAGCAGCGCGCCGTTGACCTCGAAGGACGGGTTCTCGGTCGTCGCGCCGATGAACGCGAGCGTGCCGTCCTCGACGTACGGCAGGAACGTGTCCTGCTGCGAGCGGCTGAAACGGTGCACCTCGTCGAGGAACAGGATCGTGGCCGCGCCGCTGCCGGCGCGCACCGCGCGCGCGCGCTCGACCACCTCGCGGATGTCCTTGACGCCGGCGAACACGGCCGAGAGCGCGTGGAACTCGGCCTTGCAGGAACGCGCGATGAGCCGTGCGAGCGTGGTCTTGCCGGTGCCCGGAGGACCCCAGAGGATCATCGAATGCAACGCCGCGCCCTCGACCACGCGCCGCAGCGGCTTGCCGGGGCCGAGCAGGTGCTGCTGGCCGACGAACTCGTCGAGCGAGCGCGGGCGCATGCGGTCCGCGAGCGGCTGGAAGGGCGTGGCCGGGGTCGTCACGGCCCTATTGTAGGGGTTCGCCGCCGGCGGACGAGGTCCGGCCGCGGGATGTCCCGGCCCCCGTCACGCCCGCCCGTGCAATCCCGCCAGCCGCTCGACCCTGAGCACCCAGCCGCCCATCCCGACATAGGCCACGAGGACCGCCGTCGCGATGCTCGCGCCGTTGATCAGGACGTCCTCGACATCGGCCGTGCGCGTGGCCGTGAACGCCTGCAGGCCCTCGATCACGATGCCGAGGACCAGGCAGCCGACCCCGACCAGCGGATAGCGCGAGCGCGGATACAGGCCCAGCCACCACACGGCCAGGACGAAGTAGCCGAGCGTGTGATGCGCCTTGTACCAGAGGTGCGGCAGCGGCGCACCGCCGGGCCACAGGCTCAGGATGACCGCGAGGACCACTCCGAGCCAGCCGATCGCCGCCCAGAACGGCGCGTAGCGCAGCGGCAGCATCAATGCGCCCCCGGCCCGATCACGTCGGCGCCGGGCGGCGGCACGAAGTGGAACTGCGCATCGGCGAGCCGCGCGTTGCGCTCGAGCCTCGTGAACTCGATGCGGGTCACCTGGTTGAGCTTGTCCTCGAATTCCATGCGGTGCAGCGTCGTGCCGGCAAAACCGAGCCGCAGCTCGCGGAAGTCCGTGTCGCGCAGGCGCGGCGTCAGCACGACCCAGTCGAGCCCGGCCGCGCGCGGCCCTGCCCGGACCGTGAAGCCGTCGCGCACGCGCGCCTGGCCGGACAGCAGCATGGCAGGTGTCTGTGACAGCGTGTCGCGCACCGTGCGCACGGTCACCTGCTGCAGGTCGGCGTCGTACAGCCACAGCCGCGTGCCGTCGCAGACGATGACCTGCCGCGGCTCGCTGTAGTCCCAGCGGAACCGGCCGGGTCGCTTGAGCGAGAGCGTGCCGACGGCGCGCTCCGTCGTCCTGGACTGTGCATCGAGTGTCTCCTGGACGAAGTCGGCACGCACCGACTCGAGCTCGGCGAGCACGCGCTCGACGCGCTCGAGGGCCACGGCATCGTTCACCGGCTCAGCCGCCTGCGGCGCAGCCGGCCCGGCCGTCTGGGCACGCAGCGGCGCACAGGGCAGCAGGACGAGCAGCGCGAGGACGCCCGCCAGCGCAGGCACGCGCCAGGACGGCACGCCGTCAGTCTTCCGCGGGCTCGGGCGCGAGGATCTCGCGCGCGCCGTTGGGCTGCAGCGGCCCGACCAGGCCGGCGGCTTCCATGGTCTCGACGAGGCGCGCAGCCCGGTTGTAGCCGATCTTGAGCCGGCGCTGGATGCCGGACACCGACGCCTTGCGCGTCTCGGCGACGATCCGCACCGCCTCGTCATACAGCGCATCCTTCTCGGCATCGTCCGCCTCGCTCGCCTCGCCGCCCTCGCCGGGCAGCCCCGGTATTGGACCGCGCGGGCCGTCGAGAATTTCCTCGATGTAGGTCGGCGCCGTGCCGCGCAGCGCGCTGACCACGCGGTGCACTTCCTGGTCCGACACGAAGGCACCGTGCACGCGGGTCGGGACCGACGTGCCCGGCGGCAGGTACAGCATGTCGCCGTGGCCGAGCAGCGACTCGGCGCCGCCCTGGTCGAGGATCGTGCGCGAGTCGACCTTGGCCGACACCTGGAACGCGATGCGCGTCGGGATGTTGGCCTTGATGAGCCCCGTGATCACGTCGACGGACGGGCGCTGCGTCGCGAGTATCAGGTGAATGCCCGAGGCACGCGCCTTCTGCGCGAGCCGCGCGATCAGCTCCTCGACCTTCTTGCCGACGATCATCATGAGGTCAGCGAGCTCGTCGATGACGACCACGATGTACGGCAGCGGCTCGCAGTTCGGTACGTTGCCGCTGTCGTCGAGCAGGCCCTGCTCGCCCGCCTGCAGGCGCTGCTGCGCGATCGGGTCCGGGATCGGCCGGCCGGCCTCGTTCGCTTCCTTGATCTTGCGGTTGTAGCCGCCGATGTTGCGCACCCCGAGCGCGGACATGAGCGCATAGCGCCGCTCCATCTCGGCCACGCACCAGCGCAGCGCGTTGGCCGCCTGCTTCATGTCCGTGACGACGGGCGCGAGCAGGTGCGGGATGCCTTCGTAGACCGACAACTCGAGCATCTTCGGGTCGATCATGATGAGCCGCACGTGCTCGGCGGTCGCCTTGTACAGCAGCGACAGCACCATCGCGTTGATCGCGACCGACTTGCCGGAGCCGGTCGTGCCAGCGATCAGCAGGTGCGGCATCCGCTGCAGGTCGGCGACCACCGGGTGACCGGCGATCTCCTTGCCGAGCGCGAGCGCGAGCGGCGAGGAGACGTCGT
>Ga0075017_100000250_pt1 | contig 27551 bp, 22 predicted proteins | sample AleBraG_ABR_2012_FD_71475 | JGI IMG/M metagenome (GOLD analysis project Ga0075017, IMG submission 71475) | Freshwater sediment microbial communities in response to fracking from Pennsylvania, USA - Alex Branch Run_MetaG_ABR_2012 | ecosystem: Environmental > Aquatic > Freshwater > Creek >... | reverse complement strand
GAGGCGTTTTAATCCCTTCTCCCCTTGCGGGAGAAGGTGTCGGCGAAGCCGACGGATGAGGGGTTGGCGCCGGATTGAGCGCATGCCGAATCGACCCCTCATCGGTCATCGCCGCAGGCCGACTGAAGGACGGGCGTCCTTCCGACGCCTTATGGCGATGCCGCCTTCTCCCGCATGGGGAGAAGGGAGTTGAGGAGACACTTATGGCCGACGCGTTCATTTACGATCATGTGCGCACCCCGCGCGGCCGCGGCAAGCCGGATGGCTCGCTGCATACGGCGACGACGCTGCATCTGGCGACGACCGCATTGAAGGCGATCAAGGATCGCAATCACCTCGATACGAAGCTCATCGACGATGTCGTGATGGGCTGCGTCGATCCGGTCGGGGAGGCGGGCGGCGACATCGCCCGCATGGGGGCGCTGGCCGCCGGCTTCGGCGATCACGTACCCGGCGTGCAGATCAACCGGTTCTGCGCCTCCGGGCTCGACTCGGTCAATTTCGCTGCGGCGCAGGTCATGGCGGGCCAGCATGAGATGACGATCGGCGGCGGGGTTGAATCGATGAGCCGCGTTGGCATCGGCGCCTCGGGCGGCGCATGGCCGGTCGACCCGTCGATCGCGATTCCAGCCTACTTCATGCCGCAGGGAATATCGGCCGATCTTATCGCGACCAAATACGGCTTTTCGCGCGACGACGTCGATGCCTACGCCGTACAGTCACAACAGCGCGCCGCCGCCGCGTGGAGCGCCGGACATTTCAAACGGTCCATCGTGCCGGTGCGCGACGTCAACGGTCTCAGCCTGCTCGATCATGACGAGCATATGCGGCCATCGACCAACATGCAGTCGCTCGCAAGCCTCAAACCGTCGTTCGTCTCGATGGGCGAGCAGGGCGGTTTTGACGCGGTGGCGATCCAGGCGCATCCGGAAATCGAGCGCATCGAACACGTGCATCACGCCGGCAATTCATCCGGGATCGTCGATGGCGCCGCGGCGGTGCTCATCGGTTCCGCTAGCGCAGGCAAAAGCTCGGGATTGAAGCCGCGCGCACGGATCCGCGCTTTCGCCAACATCGGGTCGGAGCCGGCGATCATGCTGACGGGTCCGATCGACGTGACGAAAAAGGTTCTTGCCCGCGCCGGCATGGCAGTCGCCGACATCGACCTGTTCGAGGTCAACGAAGCGTTCGCCTCGGTCGTGCTGCGCTTCCTGCAGGCGTTCGACGTCGATCCGGAAAGGCTCAACGTCAACGGCGGCGCCATTGCGATGGGCCATCCGCTCGGGGCGACCGGCGCGATGATTCTCGGCACGGCGATCGACGAGCTGGAGCGCACCGGCAAATCCACTGCGCTCATTACGCTGTGCATCGGCGGCGGCATGGGCACCGCGACGATCATCGAGCGCGTCTGAAACTTAACGGGGATCGCGGTTATGGATTCAGTCAATTTTCAACTCGCCGTCGACGCCGACGGCATCGCGCTGATCACCTGGAACATGCCCGGCCGTTCGATGAACGTGTTGACGCCGGAGGTCATCGACGAGCTGTCGCAACTCATCGAGAAAATCGCCGGCGATGCGGCGATCAAGGGCGCTGTCATCACTTCGGGCAAGGAAGCGTTTTCCGGCGGCGCCGATCTGACCATGCTGCAGAACATGGGCCGCGAATATGCGCGCATCGCCCGCGCGCAGGGCGAAGAGCCGGCGATGAAGTTTTTCTTCGACGGTTCGCGAAAGCTTTCCCAGGTCTATCGCCGGCTGGAAACTTGCGGAAAACCGTTCGCCGCCGCGATCAATGGCGTCTGCCTTGGCGGCGCCTTCGAACTGGCGCTCGCCTGCCACTACCGCATCGCCTCTGATTCAGAAAAGACCCGCGTGGGCCTTCCCGAAGTGAAGGTGGGGCTGTTCCCGGGCGCGGGCGGTACGCAGCGCGTGTCTCGCCTCATGCAGACCGGCGACGCCCTGCAGATGCTGTTCAAGGGCGACCAACTGCGGCCCGCCGCGGCCAAGGCGATGGGCCTCATCCACGAGGTCGCGCCGCAAGCCGAGATCGTCGAGCGCGCCAAGGCCTGGCTGAAAGCCAATCCCAACGCCAAGGCCCCGTGGGACGATCCAAAATTCCGCCCTCCGTCGGGCAAGGTCTTTTCGCCCACAGGCATGATGACCTGGCCGCCGGCCAATGCGATCTACCGCCGCGAGACCTACGACAATTATCCCGCCGCCAAAGCGATCCTGCAGTCGGTCTACGAGGGCCTGCAACTGCCGATCGATCTGGCGCTGACGGTGGAGAGCCGCTACTTCGCCAAGATCCTGCGCTCGAAGGAGGCGGCGGCGATGATCCGCTCGCTATTCGTCTCGATGGGCGAACTCAACAAGGGCGCGCGCCGGCCGCCCGACGTGGCCCCGACAACGCTGCGCAAGATCGGCGTGATCGGCGCCGGCTTTATGGGAGCGGGCATCGCCTATGTCAGCGCCAGCGCCGGCATCGATGTCGTGCTGATCGACCGCACGCAGGAAGCCGCGGAGCAAGGCAAGGCGCATTCGCAGAAGCTCATCAGCAATCAGGTCGCAAAGGGTCGCGCCAAATCCGCTGACCGCGACGCGCTGCTGGCGCGCATCACGCCGAGCGCTGATTACGCGGCGCTGGCCGGTTGCGACCTTGTCGTCGAGGCGGTGTTCGAGGATCGCGCCGTCAAAGCGGAGGCCACGCGCAAGGCGCAGGCGGTGGTCGGTTCGGATGTGATCTTTGCCACCAATACGTCAACGTTGCCGATCGGCTCGCTGTCGGAGAATTCCGCCAATCCGGAGAATTTTATCGGCATCCATTTCTTCTCGCCGGTGGATCGGATGATGCTGGTCGAAATCATTGTCAGCGACAAGACCGGCTCGCGCGCCTTGGCGACGGCGATGGATTTTGTCCGCGCCATCCGCAAGACGCCGATCGTTGTCAACGATTGCCGCGGGTTCTACGCCAATCGCTGCGTCGGCAACTACCTGCGCGAGGCACATCTGATGCTGATGGAGGGCGTGCCGGCGGCGATGATCGAAAACACCGCGCGCATGGCCGGAATGCCGGTCGGCCCGCTCGCGCTCAATGATGAAGTGGCGATCGACCTCGCCTGGAAAATTCTGCAGGCGACGAAGAAAGACCTCGGCGCGGATTCCATCGACCCGGCGCAGGAGAAGCTGCTCGAGGCGATGGCGGTCAAGGAGGGCCGCCTTGGCCGCAAGAACGGCAAGGGATTTTACGACTATCCGGAGAAGGGCGTTAAATCGCTTTGGCCAGGCCTTAAGCGGATCGCCGCGAAGGCGCTCGATCCTGACGCGATCAGCGCGCAGGATTTGAAAGATCGGTTCCTCGTCATCCAGGCGCTCGAAGCGGCGAAATGCGTCGAGGAGAAGGTTGTCACCGACCCGCGTGAAGCCGATGTCGGCTCAATCCTCGGATTTGGTTTCGCGCCGTTTACCGGAGGCACGCTCTCCTACATCGATGGCATGGGCGCCCAAAAGTTCGTCGCCCGGGCGCATGCGCTGGCCGATAAATATGGCAAGCGGTTCACCCCCTGCGCGCTGCTCGAAAAGATGGCGCGGGAGGGGTCGAATTTCTACACTCGCCCAGCGGAAAAAAGCGCTGCCGCGTAAGACCGTAATCCACTACCAGCCACGAAAGTACTAGTCCCCTTGTAGGGGAACCTTATCCTTTTTGTGACATTGATTAGTTCTTATGCGAACATTAAGTTACCGATTCTCGTCCAGCGTCGTCGGAGGCGTGTCACCCATTTACTAAAAGGCTGTCAATGCTTCGAAATTTCTCATACCAGATGTACGAACTGGCCCATGCCGCGCTCGCTCCGGCGCGCGCCATGTCGGATGCTGGCAGGGTGGCGTTTGCCAATCCATTCAATCCGTTCATCAATACCTCGATGGGAAAAAACTGGGCGGCTGGCGCCGAATTGTTCGAGCGCGTGACGCGCCGCTACGGCAAGCCGGCGTTTGGCCTCGACAAGACGGTGATCGACGGCGAAATCGTCAATGTCAACGAAGAGATCGTCTGGCGTCGCGCATTTTGCAACCTCATTCATTTTGCGCGCGCGCGCCCGACGCCCTGCGCCGTGCAACCGAAATTGCTGATCGTGGCGCCAATGTCGGGCCATTACGCGACGCTATTGCGGGGAACGGTTGAAGCGTTCCTGCCGACCCACGAAGTCTATATCACCGACTGGCAGGACGCGCGTTTCGTGCCGCTCGCGGCCGGTCCTTTCGATCTCGACGACTATATCGACTACATCATGTCGATGTTCGAGACGCTCGGTCCAGGCGCGCATTCGATCGGCGTTTGCCAACCGTCCGTGCCGCTCATGGCCGCGACCGCGATTATGGACGCGGCGGGCCATGCCTGCACGCCGGCGTCAATGACGCTGATGGGCGGTCCCATCGATACACGCCGCAGCCCGACAGCGGTCAATCAACTGGCGCAGCAGCGCGGCGTCGAATGGTTTCGCCGCAATTGCCTGCACAGTGTGCCGTTCCCTTATCCCGGCTTTGGCCGTGAGGTTTACCCAGGGTTTCTGCAACTCTCCGGCTTCATGGCGATGAACCTCGACCGGCATGTCAATGCGCATGTCGACATGTTCAAGCATCTCGTGCGCGGCGATGGCGATTCAGCCGAGAAGCATCGTGATTTCTACGACGAGTACATGGCCGTCATGGATCTGACGGCGGAATATTATATGCAGACGATCGAGACGGTTTTCGTCCGCCATAGTTTGCCGAATGGCGAAATGACCCATCGCGGAGCGCCCGTCGACCCTACCGCCATCCGGCGCTGTGCGCTGATGACGGTCGAAGGCGAGAACGACGATATTTCAGGCGTGGGCCAGACTGCGGCGGCGCATGATCTGTGCAGCGGCATTCCCGACTCGATGAAGCTGCACTACCTGCAGAAGGACGTCGGACATTACGGCGTGTTCAACGGCTCGCGGTTCCGCAAGCAGATCGCACCCCGCATTGTCGAATTCCAGGCCAAGGTCGACACAAAGCGCAAGACGCGAAAGGTTTCGACTCTCGCGCGCGTGGCGGCGGAGTAGGCGCCGAGCGGGTGCTTCACCCCACCCGCCGCCTCAGCGCCGAAAGTCTGGCCTGGCTTTCCTCAATCCTGCCGGCGCGTATGCGCCCGTCGGCGATGGCGGCGCGGATGGCGGCTGCAGCGGCGAGCGGCAGATCGGGGTCGGGGGTTGCGGAGTTCGACAGCAGCACGAGATCGTTCCCGGCGGCTATGGCGCGCACGATCGCTTCGTTGAGCGGGTAACGCGAGCGGATAGCCTGCATGTCGAGATCATCGGTCATGACGACGCCGGAATAGCCGATAGGGCCGCGCAGCCAGCCCTCGATCGCCTTGCGCGAGAGCGTCGCCGGCTCCCCGCCGGTGTGTTCCGCATGAGAGAGATGGCCGGTCATGACAACATCAATGAGCCCGGCTGCGGCCATCGAGACATAGGGTTTGATCTCCTCCCCGCGCCATGTCGGGGTAAGATCGACAGGATGCGCGTGGCTGTCGATCAGCGTCGAACCATGCCCGGGGAAATGCTTGAGCGCGGTCAGCATCCCCGCCTGGCGATGGCCCGCGACAAACGCGCTGGCATAGCGCGCCACCGTTGCGGCATCCGCGCCAAAGGAGCGTCCGTAATGCGTGACGATCGGATTGCGCGGTTCAAAGCCGAGATCGACGACAGGCGCGAGGTTCAGGTTGAAGCCCGCGCCGCGCAGCACTTCCGCCATACGCTGGTATCGTGATTGCGCTGAACCGGCATCGTCGTCGGCCGCAACAATCTTGGCGCTCGGTACAGCGGCGTAGCCGAGCTTGGGGCCGAGTCGCTGCACCGCGCCGCCTTCCTGGTCGATGGCGATCAGAGGAACGGCGCCTTTGCCCGACCCGGCGAACAGTGCGGTGAGACTCTCGATCCCGGCGCGCGACTTGGCATTGTAGCCCAGCAGACAGGCGCCGCCGACGCGGCCCGCCGCGATGTGGCGGGCAAGGTCTTGCGCGGCCGGCGCGTCGCTGGCCGACCCGGAAAAGCCCAGCATCAGCATTGCGCCGATCGCTGAATCGGACACCGCAGCGCGCGCCTGAGTGACATAGGGCGCAGCGACCGCGAGGGGCAGGGCGCCAAGCAGGTTGCGTCGAGTCAGCGGCATGAGACTTCCCGAATCAGATTTCCCGAATCGAATTACCAATCTACCAAAGGATAGTGCGCCTGTAGCGTTACGTCTCTCGATCGTTGGGCCTGCCGAGGATCAATTTGCTGAGGCAGGTCCGCTAATCCACCACCGCGACGACAAACCCGTCCCAGCCCTTGGCGCCGACGGTCTGCAAGGCGGTGGCGCTCAGGCGCGGCTCCGCTGCGACGGCGTCAAACAGCTTTCGCGCGCCGAGCACGCTGGCGTCACGACTCGTCGCATCAGCGACAGCGCCGTCGCGAATGACGTTATCGCAGATGATCGTCGCGCCATGGCGCGCCAGTTTGAGCGACCATTTTAGATAGTCCGCGTTGCCGGCCTTGTCGGCGTCGATGAAAATGAAGTCGAACGGCCCTGCATCCTCCGCTTCGATAAGCGGCAGCGTATCGAGCGCGCGGCCCACTCTTATCTCGACGCGATCGGCGAGACCGGCGCGCTTGATGTTTTCCAGGGCGATCTTGGCGTGATGCGCGTCGACTTCGAGCGATATCAGCCGGCCGCCGGGCTTGAGCGCGCGCGCCAGCCAGATCGTGCTGTAGCCGCCAAGCGTTCCGATTTCGAGGATGCGTGTCGCGCCGGCTATTCTCGCCAGCAGATGAAGAAATTTTCCCTGCGCCGGAGACACATCGATCTGCGGCAGGCCCGCCCTGGCGTTTGCCCTCAGCGTCGCGTCGAGCGCCAGATCGGGCGACAGCAGCCGCTTGACAATGTAGTCATCGACCTTTGATTGCAGGGGCTTGTCCATCGAAAATCCTCCCGTCCGGCGCGAGGTCTCGCGACTGGCGCTTATACACAAGATCTCCATTCCGATCGCCTGAGCGCGGGCGGCCGGCGCCGCCCGCCTCCGGTTTTCAGAGCCGCTCGATTTTTCGTGCGGCCTCGTCAATCAGCGCCGCCGTTTCCAGCAGGGTGTCGCGGCTGACGCCTTCCTGCCCGAGCCTCGTCTCCAGCACGACGCGCAGATTATGCATGGCGCGGCGCACTGGCATGGAGTCGGTCTTCTCGCGCTGCGCGGCGAGGCCCTGCAGACGTTCGCGCAACGCCTTCACCGTCGCGGCGGAGCGCTCAAGTTCGGCGCGTCCCGTTTCGCTGATAGCAAAGCTGCGCCGAGCGCTAGCGTCGGCGGCCTCATTGATCAGACCCATCTCGGCTGTCATCGCCAGAATAGGATAGACCATGCCCGGGCTCGGGGCGTAGGCGCCGCCGCTCATCTCCTCGATCGCCTTGATCAGCTCATAGCCGTGGCGAGGCTGGTCGGCGATAAGGCTCAGCAGCAGCAACCGCAACTCCTCGCCGTCGAACAGTCGGCGACGCATCCGCGGTCCGAACGGCGTTTCGCCGCTGTGTTCGCCGCGCATCCGCCGCATGCCCCAACCCATCATTGGATGACCTCCGCATGATCCCGCTTGCATCATCCTCTCTCCAAATCCAAATCGCATCTGAATTCTCCTTAGCTGCGTCTTGATTGCATCAAGATATATTTTGCAACGGTCTTTTCAAGACCAAAATCTGGAATAAGACCACGAGGCCTCTTTTTCGCCGCTTTCCCCCAGTCTCAGGACGCCAGCGCGTTCCTCGGCCTGCCGTGGCCAACGACGGGGGCGCGTTTCGAGTTGGCCGCAGGCGCTTATTCCCGAAGAGGCGGGCGCTTGGCCAATGTGGCGACGACGCACCGAAGTTTCGTGCGCGCCGTCTTTGTCGAGGCGACTGGCGTTCGGCCAGCCCGCCTGTCGGCGTCCCATCCGAAGGCGAATGCTGAAGCATTCGTCACAAGCGTTTCGCGCGCTTCTTGTCGGTCAGACGCCACTGTCGGCGATCTCTGGCATTTTCAGGCGTGAATGACGTCCGCGGCCCCTGGCTGTCGGCGCTTCACGTGGTTGCGCGCAAACGCGAAATCGGAAACGATGGAGAAGCGTTTTGATCCTGATTCCAATTGCGCGCGTTGCGGTGTTAAGCTTTTCTCTTGTCAGCGCGGCTCATGCCGCGGGCGGCAACCGGAACAACGACTGGTCCGCAAACGAAGCGCAGGCGCCGGCCGCCGCCGAGGTCTTGCCGGCAACGACGGCGATCAAGCGCCAACTTATCCGGGCCTCGTGGTACGGCGGTGGCGAACGCCTCGCCAGCCACACGTCGACTGGCGAACTGTTCCGCCCAATGGGCCATACGGCCGCCCACCGCACCTTGCCATTCGGCACAATGGTGAAAGTGACTTCAGCCTCGACCGGGCGCTCGACAATCGTTCGCATCAACGACCGTGGACCGGCGGCGTCAACCGGTCGATCGCTGGATCTGGCTCGTGGCGCGGCGCTCGATCTGGGGATCGTCGCCGCTGGCGAAGGGCGGGTGTTTATCGAAGTGATGCGCTAAGGGGCGCGTCACATCCTTCTCCCGCCCACGCGCGGGAGAAGGATCATTCCTCGGCGGCGCGCTTCGCCATCTTGACGAATTTTCGCGTCACCCGGTCGCGTTTCAGCTTTGAAATATGGTCGATGAACAGCACCCCGTCGAGATGGTCGATCTCGTGCTGCAGCGCCGTCGACAGCAGGCCCTCCGCAAGAATCTCGCGTTCCGCGCCCTCGCGGTCGAGAAACCGCACCCGAACGCTGGCTGGCCGCTCGACATCCTCATAAAATTCGGGGATCGACAGACAGCCCTCCTCGAACGTCGATCTTTCCGGCGACCACCAGAGGATCTCCGGATTGGCGAAGAACATCGGAGCCGGCGGTTCGTCCTGCTTGGCCAGATCGAGAACCACCAGGCGAACCGGCTCCGCCACCTGAACGGCGGCCAAGCCGATGCCGGGCGCGTCGTGCATCGTCTCCACCATATCGTCCATCAGCTTGCGCGCGGCGTCATCGACGCGAGGCACAGGTGCGCTAACGAGCCGCAATTTGGCGTCAGGCAGAATAATAATCGGGCGAATTGCCATCGGGCTCGGCTCAGGAAGTCCTTCGCGTCTGATAGATGGCGCGTAAGCTGCGGTCAAACGCGTTCTTCTTTCGTTCGCGCGAGAGCAGCGAATCAGCTATGGTCGCGACATGAATCAGGTTCTCATTGTCCTCGAAGGCTATTCGATCACCGCCGGAGCGGCGCTGGGCGCGGGCGCCGCCCTGTTGACGCTATTGCTGCTGGCGCTGGTCGTGGGCCTGTGGCGTTCGCGCAAGGCGCGGCTGCTCGAGGGGGAAATGGCAGCGCAACGTCAGCGCGATCTTGAGGCGCAGATCGCGGCCCTGGCCCAGGCGGGCGCCCAGCTCAACGGGCGCCTCGGCGGCATGGCGGACCTGCTCGGCTCCCGCCAGGCCGATCTTGCGCGCGTCATGGCGGAGCGGCTGGATAATGTCGGCGCCCGCGTCGGAGCGGGAATCGAGAACGCCGCGCAAACCACCAACGTCAATCTCAGCGCCCTCAACGAGCGCCTTGCCGTCATTGACGCCGCGCAGGCGCGGCTCACCGGCCTGACGCAGGAAGTGGTTTCGCTCAAAGATATCCTCGCCAACAAGCAGGCGCGCGGCGCGTTCGGCCAGGGGCGGATGGAAGCGATCGTACGTGACGGCCTGCCGTCCGACGCCTATGATTTTCAATACACGCTGAAGAACAAGACCCGCCCTGACTGCGTCATCCGTCTGCCGGGCGACGATCGCGTGATGGTTGTGGATGCGAAATTTCCGCTGGAAGCCTTCACCTTGTTCAAGGACGCCCGCAGCGACGAAGCGCGCAAGGCCGCATTCACGCGCGTGCGGGCCGATGTCGGCAAGCATGTCAAAGATATCGCCGAGCGCTATCTCGTGGCGGGCGAGACCCAGGACATCGCGGTGATGTTCGTGCCGTCCGAGTCGGTCTACTCGGATCTGGTCGAGCACTTCGACGATGTCGTGCAGAAAGCGCATCGCGGCCGGATCATCATCGTGTCGCCGTCGCTGCTGATGATGGCGATCCAGGTGATGCAGACGATCGTGCGCGACTCGCGCATGCGCGATCAGGCGCATGTCATTCAAAGCGAAGTCGGCAAATTGCTCGAGGACGTGCGCCGCCTCGCCGAGCGCACCGCCAAGCTCGACGTGCACTTTCGTCAGGCGCAGGAAGACGTCGGTCAGATCGCAATGTCGTCGGAAAAGATCGTGCGCCGCGCCGATCGCATCAATACGATGGAATTTTCGGAGGGCGAGGGGCCAGCGAAGATCGAGCAATTGCCGCATCTGCGGTTGGCGAGGGGCGGGGAGTAACTCTTCTCCTCGCCAGCGGCGCAAGGGTCAGGTCGCCTTCTTGCGCAGCCACGGCCGCTTGCCTGGGCCGGCAGGTTTCTCGTGGGGCTCGACGCTGGGCTGATAGAACAGCTTGGTATCGGGTAGGTGGCCGCGCCGCAGCGCGCGCAGCGTCGGCTCGTCGACGATCTCGAACGAGTCGAAGCCGCAGCGGAGCATCAGCGGCAGGCCGTCCAACAGCACATCGCCTACGGCGCGCAGTTCGCCGGTAAAGCCGTGGCGCTCGCGCAGCAGTTGCGCGTAGGAAAACGCGCGTCCATCCGCGAATTTGGCAAAACTCAGCGCGACGAGCGGACGTTTGGCCGCCTCCGCCAGCGTCGCGCCGGCGTCCTTGCTGGCGGCGATCGATATCCCGACCGGATCGGCGCGCCCGGCGAGGTCCTCGCGCTCCTTTGCCCACCGCTCGGCCGAGACAATGACCGCGCCGCTCGCCGGCAACGGATCGGCGTCAGCGAGCATCGCCCACAGGTTTTCGGCAAATCCGTCCTTGCGCCACAGCGCCATCAGATGCCCGCCCCTTCACTCAGCGCGCCCATATGGATGCCGCACTCGGTTTTCCCGCGCCCGCGCCATCGGCCGGCCCGCGCATCCTCGCCCGGACGCACCGCGCTCGTGCAGGGCAGGCAGCCAATCGAGGGAAAGCCCTTGGCGACCAGCGGATGCGGCGGCAACCCCGCCTTGTCGATATAGGCAAGCAAATCCCCAGCGCTCCAGCCGACCAGCGGATTGACTTTAACGCGCTCGCCCTCGGCCTCGAACAGCGGCATGGTCGCGCGCGTCGCGCTCTGGAAGCTCTTGCGCCCGGTGATCCACGCTTCGTAACCCTCCAGCGCCGTGGCGAGCGGAATCACCTTGCGGATCTCGCAGCAACGATCGGGATCGCCAGCGAACAGGAACTTCTCCGGGTCCTCCGCCGCCAGCGTCGCTTCGTCGGGCGCGGCGACGATGACATTGGTCAGGCCCAGCAGCGCGCATAGTTTATCGCGGTACTCCAGCGTCTCGGGAAACAACTGGCCGGTGTCGACGAATACGACCGGCGTCGCCTTGTCGATCTCGGCGACCATGTGCAGCAGCACCGCCGATTCCGCGCCGAAACTCGAAACCAGCGCGATGCGGCCGGGAAACAAATCCTTGATGGCGAGGCGCAGCAGCGTCTCCGCCTTCAGCAGGGCGAACTTGCCCTCCATGCGCGAAGCGGCGATCTGGTCGCCGAACAGTTTTATATCGTGAGCGCTCATCTCAAATATCCGATCCGGCGCTGCGCTCGTACAGAGCTTCCTTGAACGGGGCCATACCGACGCGCCGGAAGGTCGAGAGGAAATCTTCGCCGGCGCCGGCGCGCTGGGTCATGTAGGTCGCCACGATGGTCTCGACCGCATCGACGACATTTTCGGAGCTGAACCCAGGACCGGTGATCTGGCCGATCGAAGCGCGCTCGTCGCCCGAGCCGCCAAGCGTGATCTGGTAGGTTTCTTCGCCCGCGCGCTCCAGCCCGAGAATCCCGATGTGGCCGACGTGATGATGGCCGCAGGCATTGATGCAGCCGGAGATCTTTATTTTCAGCGGACCGATGTCGCGCGCCCGCGCGGTCTCGCCGAAATGCTCGGAGATGCGCTGGGCGATGGGAATCGAACGCGCCGTCGCGAGCGCGCAATAGTCGAGGCCGGGGCAAGCGATGATGTCGCTGATCTGCCCGGCGTTTGCGGTGGCAAGGCCGACCGAGGCGAGCCGATCGTAGACCGCAGGCAGATCGTCGAGCGCGACATGCGGCAGAACCAGATTCTGCTCGTGCGAAACGCGCAACTCGTCGCTCGAATAGTCCTCGGCGAGATCGGCGACCGCGTCCATCTGATCGGCGGTGGCATCGCCAGGCACGCCGCCGATCGGCTTGAGCGATATCGTCACGATCGCATAGCCGGGAATTTTATGGGTGAACACGTTGGAGCGCAGAAAATTGGCGAATTTGGCGTCCTTGCCGCGGCGTCGCTCGACGCGCTCGCTCACCGACTTCTTCGTCTCCAGCGGCGGCAGCGCGAAATAGGCATTGATGCGTGCGATCTCCTCGGGCGGCAGCGTCAGACCCTTGCGGTCATGGGCGGCATGTTCAGCCTCGACAGCCGCCTTGGCGGCTTCCGCGCCTTTCTCGTGAACGAGAATCTTGATGCGCGCCTTGAACTTGTTGTCGCGCCGGCCTTCAAGATTATAGACGCGCAGAATCGCATCGATGTAAGCGAGCAGCTCGCCCTCGGGCAGGAAGTCGCGGATCTTGTGGCCGATCATCGGCGTGCGCCCGAGGCCGCCGCCGACATAGACGGCAAAGCCGATCTCGCCCCGCTCGTTGCGCACGACCTGCAGGCCGATGTCATGCGCCTGGATGGCGGCTCGATCATGCGGGCCGCCGTTGACGGCGATCTTGAACTTGCGCGGCAGAAACGAGAATTCAGGATGCAGCGACGACCACTGCCGCATGATTTCGGCATAGGGACGCGGATCGGCGATCTCATCCGCCGCGGCGCCGGCGAAATGATCGGCGGTGACATTGCGGATGCAATTGCCTGATGTCTGGATCGCGTGCATCTCGACGCTGGCGAGCTCGGCCAGAATGTCGGGCACGTCTTTCAGCGCCGGCCAGTTGAACTGCAGATTCTGCCGCGTGGTGAAATGTCCGTAGCCGCGATCGTACTTTCGCGCGATTTCGGCGAGCTTGCGCAACTGCCGGGAGGACAGCGTGCCGTAGGGCACCGCGATGCGCAGCATGTAGGCGTGCAGCTGCAGGTACAGTCCATTCATCAGCCGCAGCGGTCGAAACTGCTCTTCGGTCAGCTCGCCCGAAATGCGGCGCTCGACCTGATCGCGGAATTGGCCAACGCGCGCTCGGACGAACGCGGCGTCGAATTCGTCATAGCGATACATGAGGCTTCTCCACAGGCGGCTTGATCGCGGCGACCGGTGCGAGGCCCTCCGCCTGCTTGCCCAGATCGAGCCGCACCGTCGGCCCTGTCGCGCGGATCGCCTCGCGCAAAGCCTTGGGCGCATAGTGGCCGTTGCGAAGTTCGACGACGATGGCGTAGGGTTCGACAACGATGTCGGCCAGTTCGGCCTGTTTGGCGAGCGCGAGGCCCGCCTTGGTCGCCTCGGCGTCTTCATAGATCGCGGCGCGTGCGAAATCCTCCGCCCATCCGCCGGCGGTTTCCTGGAAGACAACGACGCCATCGATCAATCGATTGGCGGTTATGATTTCACTCATCGAAGTCCGGTCCGGCTGGCCGCGCAGGTCGTAAGGGTCAATTGTCCCGCGCAAATCAAGACGATGTCGCCGCGAGGAGCACAATTTCACCGACAAAGTCTGCGGGATTATTGTTGTGCAATAAGCACATAGACTATTATACGAAGTTTTTCTAGAGGAAATTTATTCAAACATATTTGGTATGTAATAATGGCCATTACATAAAGCTTTGCGGATCGACGTCGATGGCGACGCGGACGCCGCCGCGCGGCGGCGGCGCGGCTGCCAGCACCGCGCGGAGGAAGCCTTGCAGATCCGCCTTGCGCGGCGCCTTGACGGCAAGCCGGAAGCGATGGCGGCCCCGCAGCATCGCAATTGGCGCCTCGGCTGGCCCAAGCAGAAGGATCTCGTCTTCGTGCAGGTCGCCGCCGACAGGCGCGAGACGCCAGCCAGCGTTGGCTTTCAGCGAGTGCGCGGCTCGTGCGATGGCGCGCGCATGCGCTTCCGCGCCGCCGCGATCGTGGCCCGAGACGATAATCGCCGCGAGGCGGCCGTATGGCGGCAGGCCGCCGCGGCGCCGCTCAAGCGTCTCCTGCTGATAGAAGCGCTCGGCGTCGCCCGAAAGCAGGGCGGCGATGACGGGGTGTTCGGGCTGCCAGGTTTGCAGCATGCCGCGTCCCGGCTTGTCGCCCCGGCCGGCGCGCCCTGTCGCTTGCTGCAGCATCTGGAAAGTGTGCTCGGCGGCGCGCGGATCGCCGTTCGCCAGACCAACGTCGGCATCGACGATGCCAACCAGCGTCAACAGCGGAAAATTATGGCCTTTGGCGACAAGCTGGGTGCCGATAAGAATCTCATAGGCGCCCCTCGCGGCCTCGTCGAGCTGATGGCGCAGCCGCTCCATCCCGCCGGGAAAGTCCGACGACAGAACGAGCTGGCGCGCGCTCGGAAACAACAGTTGCGCCTCCTCCGCCAATCGTTCGACGCCAGGGCCGCAGGCGGTCAGCGTGTCAGCTTCCTCGCAGACAGGGCAGATGTCGGGACGTTTCTGTACGTGGCCGCAATGGTGACACACGAGCGCTTTGCGAAAACGATGCTCGACCAGCCAGGTCGAGCAATTCGGGCATTGAAACCGGTGCCCGCACGTGCGGCAAAGCGTCAGCGGCGCGTAGCCCCGCCGGTTGAGGAACAGCAAGGACTGCTCGCCCTTCGCCAGTCCTTCCCTGATGCCGGCGATCAGCGGCGGCGAAAGCCAGCGACCGCGCGGCGGCGTATCGCGGCGCAAGTCAATTGCGGTAAGTTGCGGCATGATTTTAGCGCCATACCGCGCGGCAAGTTTGAGCCAGCGGTAGCGCCCCTGCTCAGCGTTGACGCGCGTTTCGATTGAGGGCGTCGCCGACGCCAGCACAACCGGAACGCCCTCCAGCCGCGCGCGCACGACCGCCATGTCGCGCGCGTGATAGGCGACGCCGTCTTCCTGCTTGTAGGCGCTCTCGTGCTCCTCATCGACGATAATGAGGCCAAGCTCGGCGAAAGGCATGAACAAGGCGGATCGAGCGCCCGCGACGACGCGCGCCTCGCCGCTGGCAATGGCGCTCCACAGGCGCTCGCGCAGCCGCGCCGGAGCGCCCGAATGCCACTCGGCCGGCCGTACGCCAAAGCGTCTGGCGAAGCGATCAAGAAACTGGGCTGTCAGAGCGATTTCGGGAAGCAGGATTAGGACCTGTCTGCCTTCCCGCAGCGCGGCGGCGACCGCCTCGAAGTAAACCTCGGTTTTGCCTGATCCGGTAACGCCCTCAAGCAGGGTCGCGCTGAATGCCTTCGCCTCGACAGCCGCGACAAGAGCCACCGCCGCCTCCTGCTGGTCGAGTTCGAGAGATGTCGGCGCGAATGACGGATCGGGCGTCAGGGCGACAGGCTCGGGCGCGAGCGTGACGACTTCGAGCGCGCCGTCGTCGATAAGCCCGTCGATGACGCCGGCGCTGCACTCCGCGGCTTGCGCCAGCGCCGATTTGACGAGGCAATCGCCTTCGCTCAGTGCGGCCAGCACGCGGGAGCGCGCTGGCGTCAGCCGCGCCGGCGGCTTGCCGCTGCGGCGAACGCCGAGCCGGGGCGCCGCGGGCGTCGGCGCGGCGTCCGGAGCGCGGATCGCCATGCGCAAGACCATGCCGCGCGGCGCCAGGGTCCAGCGCGCCACCCAATCGATGAAGTCGCGCAACGGCTGGCGCAAAGGCCCAAGATCGCGCAGCTGCGCCAGGGGCTTGAGATTGTCTCCGCCGCCCTCGCGCAGCGACCAGACAACGCCGGTGATGAACCGCGTGCCCAGCGGCGCCGAGACGAAATCGCCGGGCTGGACATTCATGTAGGCGGGGACGCGATAGGAATAGGCGATGTCCACCGCGACCGGCGCGAGAACGTCGGCAACGCGGCTCGCAGCGATCTTTGACGGCTTCGGTGGCGCGCTCATTTCGAACGCTTATCCTGTCGCCCCGCCGGTTAAGCAAATTCTTTCGCGGCCGTCGATCCCGGAAATCAAATCGGGCCACGCAGACAACCGCGCGGCCCGGGATTGTTTCAACGGCTCGTTCGAAGCGTCAGAGACCCTTGTGCGTGCCGTCGCAGAAAGGCGCGTTTTTCGAGTGTTTGCAGCCGCAGAGCCAGGCGTCCCCGCTCTTTTCGACAACGAAGGCCTTCGGAGTGAAGCTCGTGACCTTATGGGAACCGTCGCAGAACGGCTGGTTCTTCGACTGCCCGCAGGCGCACCAATAATAGGTCTGGCCTGCCACGAGAGGGACGGCGTAGAACGACTTTTGAGCAATTGTCGGCGTTGCCATCATTTTTCCCTCATTGCGCAGATGGGTTGGCTTTACGAAGCGGACTTGTCGCTCTGATTGTCGACGCGTTCGGCGATACGCGCCGATTTACCGCGGCGGTCACGTAGATAATACAATTTGGCGCGACGAACCTTGCCGCGGCGAACCACCTTGATCGAGTCGATCATCGGCGAATACAGCGGGAACACGCGCTCGACGCCCTCGCCGTAGGAAATCTTGCGGACCGTGAAACTTTCCTGCAGGCCACCGCCGTTGCGGGAGATGCAGACGCCCTCGTAGGCCTGAACGCGGCTGCGCTCGCCTTCTTTGACCTTGACGTTGACGATGACCGTGTCGCCGGGCTGGAAAGCCGGAATCTTCTTGCCTTCGGCGAGTTTGGCCGCATGCTCGGCGTCGAGCGTCTGGATAATGTTCATAATAGACTCCTGCCGTGTCGCCAGCGAACTGGCTTGAGCGCTTCGGCGCGCTGTTTTCAGTTAAGGCGCGGGCTTTACACCATGCGCCGTGGTCTGTCGAGCGCACCGGGCGGCGCATTTATAGGCTGGAAAGCGCGTCGCGCGCGTGTTGCCACTTCGCCCAATCACGCTATTTTCGCGTCATGACGTTGATTCGTTTGCCATTGCCCGGTCCGCCCCAATTGTCCGTGAAGCCAGTTGCCTCGCTCGTGCCCGCTTTAGTGATGCTTGCGGCGCTTCTCGCGTTGACGCCGGCTCTGGCGCAGACAGCGGCGACTCCGACTCCAACCCCGACCGCCACGGCGACGCCCGCCGCCAGCGCTCCGGTCCCCACGGCGTCGACGCCGACCATGGCGCCGATCGACCAATTGATGGCGCCGGGGCCGCTGCCGGACCTCGTGCAGGGGGCGATTGACGCGCCGGTGACTATCGTCGAGTACGGCTCGACCACCTGCACCCATTGCGCGGCGTTCCACGACAATGTGTTCCCGTCGCTGAAGACGAAATATATCGATCCGGGCAAAGTGAAATTTATCTTCCGCGAATTTCCACTCGATCCGCTGGCGACCGGCTCGTTCATGCTGGCGCGCTGCGCGGGGCCGGACAAGCGCAACGCGATCATCGACCAATTGTTTACCCAGCAGAAGACCTGGGCTTTCGTCGACAAGCCGATCGAGGCGCTGCTGGATCTGGTCAAGCAATCGGGCATGTCGCAGGTGGACTTCGAAAACTGCCTGAAAAATCAGGAGCTGATGGATCAGGTCAGCCAGACGCGCGATCGCGCCGCGGAAAAGTTCAATGTTGACTCCACGCCGACATTTTTCGTCAACGGGAGAAAAATGACCGGCGACCTGCCGATCGCCGAATTCGACAAAGTGCTGGAGCCGCTGCTGAAACAATAGCGCTTTCGCACAGGATTTTCAGCTTGGGGCCTTGATCGCGGCCTCTGTTTCAAGCGTGTTGTCGAGGCTGCAAGGCTTTGACATGCGGCGAATCGATAAGGATTGACACGATGCCCGGAGAGGCGAGCCCGCGTGTGAGGGCCAACAGGGCCGGCGGATCGGTCGCGGGCGAGCAGGGCGCATTGTCTTATGAAATTTGACCGACTGAAACTCGCCGGCTTCAAGAGTTTTTGCGACCAGACCGATTTCAAGATCGAAGCCGGTCTCACCGGCATTGTCGGTCCCAACGGCTGCGGCAAATCCAATCTTGTCGAAGCGCTTCGTTGGGTGATGGGCGAGAACTCCTACAAGAATATGCGCGCGTCCGGCATGGACGACGTGATCTTCTCGGGATCGGGCAAGCGTCCCTCGCGCAATATCGCGGAAGTCGGCCTCGTCCTCAACAATGCCGATCGGCGCGCGCCGGCCGCTTTCAACGACGCCGAAATCATCGAGGTCACCCGCCGGATCGAGCGCGAATCGGGTTCGACCTATCGCATCAACGGCAAGGAAGTGCGGGCGCGCGACGTGCAACTGCTGTTTGCCGACGCTTCGACTGGCGCTCGCTCGCCGGCGCTGGTGCGGCAGGGCCAGATTGGCGAGATCATTTCCGCCAAGCCGCAAGCGCGCCGCTTGATTCTGGAAGAAGCGGCGGGCGTGTCGGGCCTGCATTCGCGCCGCCATGAGGCCGAGCTGCGGCTGAAAGGCGCAGAAGACAACCTGTTGCGCCTCGCGGATGTGCTGCAGCAGATCGACGCGCAAATCGAATCGCTCAAGCGACAGGCCCGGCAGTCCTCGCGCTACAAGAATCTCGCCGCCGACATTCGTCGCCACGAGGCGCTTTCGCTGCATATCTCGTGGCGTGAGCATGAGTCGAAATTTGTCGAAGCGCAGCGCCGGCTCGAATCGGATGTCCGCGAGGTCGCCGAACGCACTCGAGCGCAGGCGGAAGCCGCCCGCGCTCAGGCGATCGCGGCTGCGGCCTTGCAGCCGCTGCGCGAGGAGGAAGCGCGCGTCGGCGCGGCGTTGCACCGCCTCGTGTTGTCGCGCGATGCGCTTGAAGGCGAGGAGAAGCGCGCGAAGGAGCGCACCGCCGAACTGCAGCGGCAGATTGCCCAGCTGGCCGGCGACCTCGCCCGCGATGCGGCGTTGATCGAAGACGCCGCTGGCGTCGCCTCGAGGCTCGCTGCCGAAGACGAGGAACTGGCCGCGCAATCCCAGGCGAGCGGCGAGACCCGCGCCGCCGCCGATGCCCGTCATGCTGAAGCCGAGCGCAAGCTTGCGCTGAGCGAGGCGACTCTGGCCGAGGCGCAGGCGTCGCTTTCGGACCTCAAGGCAAGGCGCGACTCCTTGTCGGCGTCGCTCGCCGAGGAAGCGCGGCGCCTGGCCCGGTTCGAGGCCGAACGCGATGGGATCTCGCGCGAGCGCGCCGCATTGCTGGGCGCTGGCCACGACGAGACAGAGCATCACGCTCAGGTCGCGGCGCTGGAAACACTGGCGCAATCGCTGGCGCAGGCCGAGGCGGATGCGATGGCGGCGGAGGCCGCGCATGGTCAGGCTCGCGATAAGGAAGGCCGTTTGCGCGGCCCGGTCAACGAAACGGAGCGCAAGGCGCAGCGGCTTGAGACAGAAGCCCGCACGCTGACCAATATTCTGGGGTCGGCGTCGGGCGGTCTGTGGCCGCCGGTCGTCGATGCGATCAGCGTGGCGCGCGGCTATGAGGCTGCGCTGGGCGCCGCGCTCGGCGACGATCTCGATGCTTCGACGAACACCTCGGCGCCAGCGCATTGGGCCGCGCCGGAAGGCGATCATCAGGACGCGCCGCTGCCCGATGGCGTGACGTCGCTGGCGAGCCTCGTGCAGGCGCCGCCGGCGCTGCAGCGCCGTCTTGCGCAGATCGGCGTGGTGCTGCGCGGCGAGGGCAAGGCGTTGCGCCCGATGCTGAAGGTGGGCCAGCGGCTCGTTTCGAAAGAGGGCGACCTTTGGCGCTGGGACGGGTTTGTCGCCGCAGCCGAAGCGCCGACGCCGGCGGCGCGCCGGCTGGTTGAGAAAAATCGTCTTGGCGATCTGACGCGTCAGGCCGAGGCGGCGCGGCAGGAAGCTGAGACCCTTAAGGCGGAAGCAGCGGTGCAGCAGGCCGCGCTGCGCGAAGCAGCGGCCGCGGAGACTGGCGCGCGGCAACGCGTTCGCGAAAGCCGCGCTGCCGCCGACGCGGCGCGAGACAGGCTTGCGGCGAGCGAGCGGCGCCGCGCCCAGGTCATGTCGCGCCTCTCGGCGCTGGACGAAGGCCTGGCCCGTGCGAATGCCGCACGACAGGAAGCGGTCGAGCGCAAGGCGCAGGCCGAAGCCGCGCTTGCCGCAATGATCGCCACCGACGAACTGGCGCTCAATCTGGAAAAGGCGCGCGCAAGCGCCGCGCAGGATCGAACCGAACATGCCGAGGCGCGATCCGCCGTTCAGCATATCGCGCGCGAAAGCGAAGCGCGCGAAAGCCGTCGACGTGCGATTGCCACTGAGCTCCAGACATGGAGCGAACGGCGCGACAAGGCGCAGGCGCATATCGCCGATATCGGCGAGCGCCAAGCCGCCGCACAGGTCGAGCTTGCCAAGCTCGACGACGCGCCGGTCGCGTTCCTGCAGGCGCGCCGGGCGTTGATGGCGCAGATCGAGGCCGCCGAACAATCACGCCGCGACGCCGCCGACGTGCGAGCGAGCGCAGAGTCCGAACTCGCCGAGGGCGATCGCGCGGCCAAGGCTGCGCTCGAGGCGATGAGCGCGGCGCGTGAGGCGCGGGCGGCATCCGAGGAGCGCGTCGAAGGCGCGCGCCAGCGCCGCGATGGGTTATTGCAGACGATTGCCGACGCGCTCGAATGCGAGCCTGAGGGCCTGGCGTCGCTGGCGGGACTGAAGACCGGCGAAGAGCCGCCTGAGCGCGCGCAAATCGAGCGCAAGCTCGAAAATCTCAAACAGGAGCGCGAGCGGCTTGGCGCGGTCAATCTGCGCGCCGATGAAGAGCTTGGCGAAGTCGAGGCGAGCCGCGAAAAGCTCGTCATCGAGCGCGACGATCTGACCGAGGCGATCAAACGCCTCCGCGTGGCGATCCAGAACCTCAACAAGGAAGGGCGCGAGCGGCTGCTTGCCGCGTTCGATGTCGTCAACAAACACTTTGGCGAGTTGTTCGCGACGCTGTTCGAAGGCGGCGCGGCGGAACTGCAGCTGATCGAATCGGACGATCCGCTGGAGGCGGGACTCGAACTTCTGGCTCGCCCGCCCGGCAAACGGGCTCAGGTGCTGACGCTGCTCTCTGGCGGCGAGCAGGCGCTGACGGCGATGGCGCTGATCTTCGCGGTGTTTCTCACCAACCCTTCGCCGATCTGCGTGCTGGACGAAGTTGACGCGCCGCTCGACGATTATAACGTCGAGCGCTTCTGCGATCTGCTCGAAGAGATGCGTAAACGCTCCGACACCCGTTTCGTCACCATCACCCACAACCCGATCACGATGGCGCGTATGGACCGATTGTTCGGCGTCACCATGGCGGAGCGCGGCGTCAGTCAGATCGTGTCTGTCGATCTGGCGACGGCCGAGCAGTTTCTTGAGGCGAGCTGAGGCGGGCGAGCGCGACGATGGGCGAAGAGAGCGCCGGGTTTTCGAAAGGCCGGCTTGAAGCGTTCTCGGATGGCGTCATCGCGGTCATCATCACGCTGATGGTGCTCGATCTTAAGGCGCCAGAGGATTCTGGTCTCGAAGCGCTGGCGAAAGTAACGCCGGAGTTTCTCGCCTATGTCATCAGCTTCGTTTTCGCGGCGCTTTACTGGATCAATCACCACAATCTGGTGGCGCGGGCGCGGCGCGTCACGGTCCAGCTTCTATGGGCGAATATTCTTCTGCTGTTTTGCCTCTCGCTGTTTCCATTCTCCACGGCCTATATGGCTTCGACCCGGGCGAGCGTGAACGCAACCGCGCTTTATGGCGTCGTGCAGCTTGCCTGCGCGGTGTCGTTCATGCTGATCGGCGTACTTATCGCCCGGCAAAATTCAGAGGACCCCGCCTTCCTCGCCTGGCGGCGCGCGCTGGAGCGCAAGGATCGCGTCTCGACTTTTCTCTATGTGCTGGCGATTCCGGCCGCTTTCGTGAGCCCATATCTGTCGATCGCGATCTTCGTCGCGATCGCGGCGATCTACGCATCGCCGAACTTTCTTGTCACGCGAGCAAAATAGCCCTCGCGTCGCCCGCAACTACTCCGCCGCCTTGAGCGCGCCCGGGTTGTTGGGATGCGTTGTCCAGTTGGCGGCGGGCCTGTCATAGGGAAGGCCGGTGCGCGGATCGACGCCCTGTGTTTTGTGCACGAGCGTGATGCAGTCCTCGACCGGGCACACGAGCACGCACAGATTGCAGCCGACGCATTCGTCGTCGCTGACGACAAATTTCCGCTGACCATTGACTTTCGCGAAGATCGCCTGGTGCGAAGTGTCTTCGCAGGCGATGTGGCAGCGTCCGCATTTGATGCAGAGATCCTGGTCGATCTCCGCCTTGGCGACATAGTTGAGGTTCAGATATTGCCAGTCCGTCATGTTGGGAATCGCGCGGCCGCGGAAATCCTCGATCGAGGAATAGCCTTTTGCGGCCATGTGGTTCTTCAGGCCTGAAATCAACTCCTCGATGATTTTGAAACCATAGGTCATCGCCGCGGTGCAGACCTGCACGTTGCCTGCGCCCAGCGCGATGAACTCAGCAGCGTCGCGCCATGTCGTGATACCGCCGATCGCGGAGATTGGCAGGTCGCGGGTTTTCGCATCGCGCGCGATCTCCGAAACCATCGACAGCGCGATCGGCTTGACAGCGGGGCCGCACATGCCGCCGTGCGTTCCCTTGCCGTCCACATGATGCATCGGGGCGAAAGCGTCGAGATCGACGCCCATGATCGAGTTGATCGTGTTGATCAGCGAGACCGCGTCGGCGCCGCCGGCCTTGGCGGCGCGGGCGGGCGCGCGGATGTCGGTGATGTTGGGAGTCAGCTTGACAATGACCGGCATGCGGGTGTGCGCCTTGCACCAGCGCGCGACCATCTCGATATATTCGGGCACCTGTCCGACCGCCGAGCCCATGCCGCGCTCGGACATGCCATGCGGACAGCCAAAATTCAGCTCGACCCCGTCGCACTCCGTCTCCTCGACGCGAGCGAGAATCTTCTGCCATGATGGCTCGTCGCATGGCACCATCAAGGAGACGACAAGGGCTCGATCGGGCCACTCGCGCTTGACCTGCTTGATTTCCTGCAAATTGATTTCGAGATCGCGGTCCGTGATGAGCTCGATATTGTTGAAGGCGATGAGGCGCCGGTCAGGACCGTGCAGGGCTCCGTAGCGGGCGCCGGAGACGTTGACGACAGGCGGGCCCGCCTCGCCGAGCGTCTTCCAGACGACGCCGCCCCATCCCGCCTTAAAGGCGCGCTCGACATTGGTCTTGCGGTCTGTTGGCGGCGCGGATGCAAGCCAGAACGGGTTGGGCGAACGGATGCCGAGAAACTCGGTTCTGAGATCGACCATGTCACATCTCCCGCTTGGTCTGTGCGCGCAACGCGGCGTCGATCGACAGCGCGGCGCGTTTGCCGTCCTCGACAGCGGCGACTGTGAGATCCTGACCGCTGTGGACGCAGTCGCCGCCCGCCCAGACGCCCGGCAGCGACGTGCGCCGCTCCGCATCGACCACGACGCGTCCGCCCTTCAACTGGAGAGTCCCCGCATCGCCAAAGATTTCCGGCGTCAGCGCCTGGCCGATGGCGGTGAAAACGACGTCGGCCTCGATTCGAAAGACATCGCCGGGCGGCGCAGAATGTCCATCATGCGCCTCGCCGTCCGTTCGCTCGAACAGAACCGCGCTCACCGCGCCGTCCTTGCCCTCAAGTGCGATCGGACGCGCCCAGGTCCGGATCAAGACGCCGCTGGTCTGCGCCAACTCGCGCTCGTAGGCGCTGGCTTTCATATTTTCGAGGCTGCGGCGATAGACGATGGTCACCGATTCCGCGCCGAGCCGCTTGCTCTGCACAGCGATATCGACGGCCGTCATGCCGCCGCCGATGACGACGATGCGGCGGCCAACGGGGAGGCTCGCAAGGTCGCTGGTCTGGCGCAGTCTTGCGATATAGTCGACAGCGTCAAGCACGTTGGCGAGTTCGCCTTCCGATTTGAGCCCGATTTTGTTGACGGCGGCAAGGCCAGCGCCAACGAACACCGCATCGAAATCGCGCTGCAGACCCGCCAGATCAATGTCGCGCCCGAGCGCGACGCCATGCTTCACCTCGATGCCGCCGATCGACAGGATGAAGGCGACTTCTTTGGCGGCAAAATCGTCGGGCACCTTGTAGGCGGCGATGCCGTATTCATTGAGGCCGCCGGACTTTTTCCGAGCCTCGAAAATTGTCACGGCATGGCCGCGCTCGGCCAGAGCGTGCGCGCAGGTGAGGCCGGCGGGACCCGCTCCGACGACGGCGACGCGTTTGCCGCTCGGCGCGGCGCGGGAGAAAGGGTGCTTGCCGCTCGCCATCAGCGCGTCGGTGGCGAAGCGCTGCAACAGCCCTATGCGCACAGGCTTGCCCTCCGCCTCCTGGCGCACGCAAGCCTGCTGGCACAAGGTCTCGGTCGGGCAGACGCGGGCGCAGCTGCCGCCGAATATGTTGTCCTCAAGGATCGTCAGGGCGGCGCCCTCGACGTTGCCGGCGCCGATCTCGCGGATGAAAAGCGGGATGTCGATCGAGGTCGGGCATGCCGTCTGGCACGGCGCGTCGTAGCAAAAATAACAGCGGTCGGCCTCCACCGTGGCTTCGTGCCGGCTGAGGGGAGGATGCAGGTCGGCAAAATTGCGTTCCAGCGTCAGCGGGTCGAGACGAGCGGCGGCAATTCCCGGCTGAAGGTTTGAAGCTGGCGTCCCGCTCATAGCGTAGCTCCAGACATCCGGCGCTGTGGCGTCGGCGATTTTGTGATCTTGACCAATTGGTCAGGATGCTGGCGCGCGAGGCGACCCTTGTCAAGCCGCTCGCGGCGCAGAGGCGGGATTGTCATTCCAATCCGAAATAGCGCACAAAGTCCCGACGACGCATTTCCCGCTGAGGCACACGCATTGAGCGCCGCAACCATCGCCTTTGTCAGCTCCAGCCCGCTCGCGCGGGTCAGGGCGATCCTGATCGGCTCGATGGGCAATCTGATCGAGTGGTACGATGTCTATGCCTATTCCGCATTCGCGCTTTACTTCTCCGGTTCGTTCTTCAGCGCCCCGAGTCTCGAAAAGCAACAGCTATATGCCGCGCTGATCTTCGCATCGGGTTTCATCGCGCGGCCATTTGGCGGGCTGCTGATCGGCTATTTCGCCGATCGCTACGGCCGCCGCTCGGCGATGATGGGCTCGATCATGCTGATGTGTTTCGGCTCGCTGATGATCGCGCTGACCCCCACGGTGGCCAGTATCGGCATCGCGGCGCCGATCGTCCTGACCCTGGCGCGCATCATCCAGGGCATCAGCCAGGGCGGCGAATATGGAACGAGCTGCACCTATCTGGCGGAGATCAGCGAGCCCCAACATCGCGGCCTTTACTCCGGCGTCTGGTACACCACGCTGATCGGCGGGCAGCTCTGCGCAATTCTCGTGCTGCTGATTCTACAGAAATTGTTCCTCACCAGCGAACAGTTGAAGGACTGGGGCTGGCGCATCCCGTTTGCCATCGGTGCGCTGCTGGCGCTGGCAACGTTCTACATGCGGCGGGACATGATCGAGACGGACCACTTCAAATCGGCGCAAAAGACGATGTCCCGCACCGGTTCGCTCATTGAACTAGCGGCGCAGTGGAGAATGCTGCTCGTGGTGATCGGCGTCACCGTCGGCGGCACCTCCGCCTTCTACACCTACACGACCTACATGCAGAAGTTCCTGAAACTGTCGGTGAAGCTGACGGATGCGCAGACAACATACGTGACGGCCGGGTCGTTGTTGTTCGCCATCATCCTGCAACCGCTGTATGGCGCGCTCTCGGACCGCATCGGCCGCAAGCCGCTGCTGATCGGTTTTGGAGTCATGGGCGTGATCGGCACGTATCCCCTGCTGTCGACGCTGAAGGAGGCGCGGGACCCATGGATCGCGCTGCTCATCATCTGCTGCGCCTGGGCCATCGTCAGCGGCTACACGTCGATCACGGCGATCGTGAAGGCGGAACTGTTCCCGACCGCGGTGCGCGCGCTTGGCGTCGGCCTGCCCTACGCCCTGACCGCAGCCATCTTCGGCGGAACCATCGATTCGGTTGCCCTGGCGTTCAAGAACAACGGCCATGAGGAATGGTTCTATCTCTACGCGACGGCGTTGATCTTCATCTCGCTGATCGTCTATCTCTTGCTTCCGGACACTCAGCGCAATTCGCGGATGGAGCAGCACCATTAGCGGCGCCGAACCAGTTCAGCGAATGCCCTGATGCAGCGTCCGCTCGTTCATGTGATTGGCGCCGGCTTTTCCGGCCTCGCGGCGGCAGTCAGGCTTGCCAGAGAGAAAACCTACGACATCGTCGTGCATGAAGCCGCGATGCAGGCGGGCGGCAGGCGGCGCTCGTATCTGGACGACGCCGCCAGCGCGATGATTGACAATGGCAACTATGTCCTGCTGTCGGGAGATCAATCGTCATTCGAATTTGTCGATGCCATCGGCGCGCGCGACCAGATCGAAATTCTGCCGGGAAGCGACATCCCATTTGCCGACATGCTGAGCGGGCAGCGCTGGAGCTTGCAGCCCAATGAAGGACGCGTGCCCTGGTGGCTGCTCAGCGACAAACGCCGGCTGCCCAATTCGCGGGTGAAGGACTACTGGGCGATCGCCAAACTGCTCCGCGCCAAGCCGGCATCGGCGCTCGGCGATGTCATTGAATGTGCCGGGCCGCTCTATGAGCGAATGTGGCGCCCGCTGCTGCTTGCGGCGCTGAACACAGACCCGAAGACTGCCGCGGCCGGGCTGGCGGCGGCGCCGCTGCGACGGCTTCTGGCGTGTGGCGGTCGCGGCGCGCACCTGTGTCTGCCGCGCAACGGCCTGTCGCGCTCGCTGATCGAGCCGGCGCTGAAGCACCTTCGCCGCTCCGGGGTGCAGGTGCGTTTCGGGCGCCGGCTGGAAGCCATGGAGTTTTCCGGGCAGCGAGTCGAAAGGCTCGAATTCGAACACGATTCGATAGGTCTCGGCGCGCGCGACTATGTCGTGCTGGCGATGCCGGGATTCGCTGCGAGCGCCCTGATCCCTGCGATTTCCACCCCCCAGCAATACAATGCGACTCTCACCGCACATTTCAATATTGCCCCACCGGCAAAGCAGCCGCGCATGCTGGGCGTCGTCAATGGAATGGTGAACTGGCTGTTCGCCTGGCCTGATCGACTGTCGGTCACGATCAACAACGCCAATGAATTTATGGAGCGTCCGCGCGATCGGCTGGCGGCGGATATCTGGCGGGAGGTTGCGGCGCTGACCGGGCATGCAGACGCGCTGCCGTCATGGCGTATTATCCGTCAGCGCCGCGCCACGTTCTCAGCGACGCCACAGGACGATGCTCGACGTCCGGCTGTCCAGACGGCGTGG
>Ga0075017_100000249_pt1 | contig 27636 bp, 19 predicted proteins | sample AleBraG_ABR_2012_FD_71475 | JGI IMG/M metagenome (GOLD analysis project Ga0075017, IMG submission 71475) | Freshwater sediment microbial communities in response to fracking from Pennsylvania, USA - Alex Branch Run_MetaG_ABR_2012 | ecosystem: Environmental > Aquatic > Freshwater > Creek >... | reverse complement strand
GTTTGACTTTGTTCAGCCGGTAAACGCCGGCTTCGACTGGCACCCAGGAAAGGAACGTGATCAGCCAACGCGGCGTGATCGCCTCCATCATGGGCACTGTTTTGGTGACGTTCGCGAGCTGGCGAGCCTGTTGCTCAGTCAGCGTGTGACGGACTTCTGCTGTCGCCATTTGATTAGCTCCTTAGCGCTGAAGGAATTGGAATGTAAACTCTGCGCAAGCGGACGGCCTTGCGCGACGGTTATCTCAACGAGTGGGAACACTTCTCCCATTCGTTCCTGGGAAAATGTCGGCTGAGATCAGCCATAAAAACTAGCGGCCAATTGTCGGGGTGCCGAGAGTATACAGCAACACAAGCATTTCTTGTCTGTGATTCAATGCACCCGCGCAACAGCTCGGATACCAGAAGGGGAATGGAACTGCGACATAGTTTTGTGCAGCACTCACCGTCTCTCAGGCCGTCATCCTGTCTGGCTTCATCGAATGTCTGAGGGTGGCAGATCGAACCCCGAGACAAATATCGTCACTATTCTCTATTTTGTCAATATTGTCTATTGAAATACTTGGTATGATCCGTTAAATTATGACGGCCTTCGGTTCCTGGCTCCGGCAGTCGGGGTGAGCCGCGAAACAAGGTGCCTGCCGATTTGCACTCGGCAGGCTTTTTTTGCTGGGAATTAATGGGGTTATTGAGGTTGGAGGGGGAGGCTACGCGCTTTCCGCCATTGCGTAAGCCTTGTAGAACATCTTTTTCGCGCGCGACTGAATCTCATCCAGTTGCGCCTGCAACCTGCGTATTTCGGAATCCAGTTCGTTCAGAGTCGCGCAGCGGGAAGTCAGCGACTTCTCAGCTTCAGCGGAATGTTCCAGCGACTCGCTCTTCAGGTATAAACACGCGGACGGTTGTCCGGTCCCATCGTCTTCGACATACAGGAGTTCAATATTGCCACCGCTTGACGATTGTCCGTCATCGGTGGCGCGCTCAAGCACAAATGGGACCCGCGGCGATGCAGTCGGATCTTCCGCGTCAGTCATTGCAGTGGTCGTCACGCTGGGTTCGGCCAGGGAAGCGCCTTCGGCCACCTTGCGAATCAGAAAGGGGGGATGGTCGGTTCCGTTGCTGTTGCTGGCCCATTCCGGGTTAGAAATAGAATGGCTGTTTTTGCAAGTAACATCGTAGACTTCGCCGGTTGGACTGGTGACTTCGAATCTACCGCTTTTGCCGCGAAGGGCCAGTCCGACATCGTAGGTGGCGATGGTCTCACCAGGGCGCATGAAGATTCTCCTAGTTCCCAGATAACCACGGGTTGAGAGAGAGAATCGCGCAGCGCGACCGGCCCATGCAAGTAGTAAGCCTGATTCCAAGGGCGCGGAGAGGCTTGCCGGAACCAGTAGACACGCTTCCGCTAGGCCGCGCCGGCGGCCGCAGCTTCCGCTTTGTAAAACTCTTTCTTGGCGCGAGCGCGGATTTCTTCCAGTTCCGCGTGCAGCCGTCTGATCTCGGCATCGAGTTCGACAAAACTCAAGCAGCGAGAGGTGAGCAACCTGTCAGCCTTAACACCCGCGTAATTCTTACGGACGCTTGCTTTCACGCATACGCAGGCGGATGGTTGATTCGTTGAGGGATCAATCTCCATGTATACGAGGTCAAGACTTGAGGTCTCCATGGCGCGGATTATAGGAGTAAAGTCTCTGTTCCGCGCTGTGAATTTCTTTTTATGTGTGAGTCTTGAGATACCTACGCGCCGGCAGCAGCGGTGTGTGCTTTGTAGAACTTCTTTTTGGCGCGGTAGCGGATTTCGTCGAGTTCCGCGTGCAGCCGCCGGATCTCCGCATCCAGTTCATTGAAACTCAGGCACTGAGCGCTGATCAGCCGGTCCGCCTTAACGCCGGCATAATCCACGGTATTTGCCGACTTCAGGAAGATGCAAGCGGAAGGTTCTTGCGTTCTGGGGTCGCTCTCCAAGTACACGAAATCGAGGCTCGAAGTTTCCATGATGCGGCGATTATGCCACAAGCTTTCTGGAAACGTCTGAACAAGAGTCTCATCCCGGCGGTAACTGTTGGCAAAAAGGCTACTCGCGGTCTCGCGGCGAGGGTTCCTGAGTCGCTCATGCCTACACTGCGACGGGCAACTCAGTCACAACCGGCATCCTGGCTTTCTCCCAGGCGATCCAACCGCCGGTTACATTGGTGACGTCCTGGAAGCCTGCCCTTTTCAGCAGACTGCAGGCGATCTGGCTGCGATAGCCACCTTTGCACAGAACCGCGATCGGCGCGGTCCGATCCATCTTGGGCAGTCCGTCCTTGAATTCATCCAATGGCAGCCAGGTCGCGCCCTCGATATGCCCAGCCTCCCACTCGGCCTTGCGGCGGACATCGAGCAGTTGCATCCTGTCATTGCGCACCAGATGATTCAAGATCGGCGGGCTGATTCGCGGCAATTCGCTCAGCGGCAATCCGGCCTTGCTCCATCCCTCGACTCCATCCTGTAAGTAGCCGCGAGCGTCGTCGATCCCGACTCTCGCCAGCCGCGTTCGCGCTTCCAACAACTCTTCGTCGGATGCGGCAATCAGCACCGGCCGCGAAGATAGTCCCAACAGGCTCCCTGCCCAAAAAGCGAACTCTCCAGAGAGCGGAATACTGATGGATCCGGGTACGTGGCCAAAAACAAATTGATCGGCCGGACGCACATCCAGCGCAAACACGCCGTCTTTCAACAACGATTGAAGCTCGCCCGCCGAAATCGGCGTAAGGGCGGGTAATTCTGACAACGCAGGGGCGCCGATGCGATTGATCTGAGCACCTTCCGGGAAATAATTGGGGCGAGGCGGCAGGTTGGTAGTCAACTGCTGCACGAACTCTTCTTTGCTGTTGATCTGCAGGGCGTAGTTGGTAAGGCGTTCGGTGCCGATGGTGGACGAACGCTCCGCCCGCATGTTGCGCCCGCACAGAGATCCGGCACCATGGGCAGGGTAGACGACGACATCATCGGCGAGCTTCAGCACCTTTTCGTGCAGGCTGTCGTAGAGCATGCTGGCCAGCATCTCAGGGGAATGGGTTTTCGACAGGTCGGGCCGGCCAACATCGCCAAGAAACAAGGTGTCGCCCGTCAAGACGGCCCATGGCCTGGAAGATTTCTCATGATCTGTGACGACCAGACAGATGCTTTCCGGAGTATGGCCCGGCGTCTCCAAAACTTTGATCTGCATCGTGCCCACGCGCAATTCAAAACCGTCGTGCACATCCGTGTGAGAGACCGTGGCGTTGCCTTTGCGTCCGATGTAAATGGTGGCCCCGGTGCGTGCAGCCAGTTCCTTGTGTCCGGAAACGAAATCAGCATGCAGGTGAGTCTCGAAGATGTGCTTGATTTGCAGCCCGTGCTGCCGGGCAGCTTTCAAGTAAATATCTACATCCCGCTGCGGGTCGACGACAATCGCCTCTCCATCCGAGGCCAGCATGTAAGACGCGTGTGCCAGGCAGCCCAGATAAAACTGCTCGAAGTACACGCCTCTTTCGGGTTGCGATACAGGGAGCGCCGCGACTGGTTCGCGACGTGGAGCGTTGGGATTCAAGTCCCGGGCAGTGGACAGCAAGAGCTTCGCCATCTCCGCCACCTGAACGCGAAGCTCAGGAACCGCGATCGTCTCCCACAATTTTCCTTTGCGAATTGGGCCGATGGCATAAACGCGATCCGAAGCCACGCCGGCAGTATCAATTAGCGCGCCGTCTGCGGAAACATCCAGTCCCAGGAATAGGGGATCGGGCCGTGCTATTTTCTGCTGCATCAGATTGACGAGAAGTGGATTGTCGATCTTGCGGGAATCGCTCTCTGGACCAGTGCAGTTGATGACTCGGTTCACGCGCAGTTGACGAAGTTCTTTGGTCTGCCGGTCGCGGTACGTGATGTCGACTCCGGTGGCGTATTCGCTGTACGCGGTAATCCTGCCGGCATGGGCCACCAACTGGCGGTTTTGCATCTGGGAGGCGAGCATGGCACCGATCTTTTCAGCGATGCGGTGACGGCGCACGTCCCACTGCGGCCGTACGTGCCGCAAGAAGCGCTGCTGCTCTTTGAGGGGCAGGGAGCCCCAGATCTGTTGCGTGAACGGACGAAGTGAATCGATCACCGCGTGCCATGTGCTGCCGGCAGCTTGCGCAGCTTTTACTTGCTCACGAACCAGCCGGAAAAGCCCGCGCACGGTTCGGGGACATTGCTCGTTCCAGAATGCCGGCCACGGTTTCGTGGTGGTGTGAGGCTGCGGCAGCAAGCCACGCCGGGAAAGCATGTGAATCGTCCCGCGGAATCCCTGCGCGCGCAACGATACGGCGAGGTCCACGCTGGTCAGGCCAGAACCCAACAGCAAAATGCTCTCGGCGTGCTCGACGTCGGCCGCAGCGCCGGACGTCCAGGGATTCGCAACATAATGCTGGCTGTGCGGCGTTTTTCCCGGGAGGCGCGGATCGCCGGGCGGAAAATTGCCGATCCCGATCACGACCTTGTCGGCGAAAACGGTGCGCCCATTGCGCAAACGAATCTCGATTCCCCCGGCCACGGGAGCCAGAGAGACCGCCTCACTCTGTATGTGCTCGAAACGGCCGGGGTGACGTGCGATCTCCTCTTCGAACTGTGAGGTAATGTACCGGCCGTAGACCGGCCGCGGCAAAAAGTCGTCGCCGTTGACGCTGTAGTCATGGTTCAGCCGGGCCCAGGCCAGGAAGTTCTCCGGATCGTCGGGATAGGCGCTCATATTCTTTGCCCGCACATTCAGCAGGTGGCCCATGCATGGGGTGCCGTAGGCGGCTCCGCGGCCGATGCTCGCGCCCTTCTCGATGAGAATTATGGAAGTCGCTCCCCCGGATCTGCGCAGCAGCTGCGTGGTCAGCATTGCCCCGGTGAATCCTCCGCCGATCAGTGCGACGGTGAAGGGAAGGTTCTTCCTGCCTGAGTTGGTCGGATTCATGAAGGGTCCCAGCTCCTAGTCAACAAAGTCTATTACATCGATGGACTATATGGTATAGTGAGCAGGGCTGACGGGGAATTCCACTTTCGTGGGGTAACCAAAACCCAGTAGTTACCGCTGTTTTAGCGGCTTTCGGAGGTAAGAACCGTGATCCTGTTTATGACGAAAACGTGGTTTTTGTGGTGGATTTTCGCCGTCGTAGTCATTGTGCGATGGTTCCACGTGCTATCGACGGACGCTGCCATCGAACCCCTCGACAAGCCGGCCGGCAAAGGGAAGGAAAATACTGTGGTTCGCGAGCGATTGGCCGTTTAGTTGGGGGCGGACTGTGAACCGCGCCCGGCCTCGCGGTCCGAACACTTAACACAGTCTTAACAATTGCGTCATCTTTCCGTAATCGGGTTCGGGCAATACTCTCCGCTGGAAGATAGTGTTTTGATTTGTAGTTTTCTGCACCCGGAGAACATTCATGGCCCGACGAAGCTTGCTTGCCCTGCTGGTTCTGATCCTGATGGCAGTCGCCGTTCCCGCCGCGCGTGCCAACAACGTGGAGTTGCTAAGCTTCCAAGGCCTCAACGATTTGCAGCCTGTGGGCAACTATTACAACGGAGGCGGTGGGCTGAATATCCCGAATTACGGCGTGACATTCTCCTCGAATTTCTACGGCCTGCGCTCGGTTTACCAAGGCGGATCAGGGGGTTTCGCACCAGATCCCACGTCGACTCCCGCCATCTTTATCAATGGCATCAGTGGGACGCCCGCGACGGGATACATGAATGTGGCTTCCGGATTCAGTAATGGGATTTCGTTCTTCTTCACTGCATCCTTTGCGGAGACCGTCACCATTTGGAGCGGCGCCAATGGTACCGGCACGGTTTTGGCCACGATGACTCTTGGTCCCAATAATGGCTCCTGCTCAGGCTTTCCGAGTTATTGCAACTGGAGCGGGGCAGGATTGAATTTCTCTGGCACGGCGAAATCGGTGACTTTTTCCGGAGCAGCTAACGGCATCGGCATTGCTGACATTACGCTGGGGCAAAGTTCAACGGCCGTCCCGGAGTCCTCATCGGGCATTTTTCTTGGGACAGGAATAGCAGCCGCTGTGTTGGCCCGGTTGCGCAGCTTCTCTTTAAGCGTTGAGTGAGCGCACGTAACCAAGTCTTAACCATTTCGTAATCCTTCCGTAAACACTGCGCGACGATACTTATCGCCGAAGGTCTGCTCTTCTTCGGAACTCTCCCGCCCGCCGCCAGAGTACTCCCTCAGGTTGGGCGCAGCTTCGAAGCTATTTCAGCGTCTTGGAGTAATTCGCAAATGAATCGTTCCCGGAGTTTGTGGGTGGTGGCGATCGTGGTTGGCACGACGATCGGAATGATGGGCCTGGGCTGCAGTACTGGTGGCAGCAGCAAGATGTCCAGCACCGGTACAAGCGGAATTCAGGTAGTGTTCACTGCGCCTGCCGGAAGCGCGACGATCGATCAGGGCCAATCGATTTCCTTTGCGGTCTCGGTCGCCAACGACCCGAAGAATCAGGGAGTGACCTGGAGCCTGCAGACCGCGATTGGCAAACCCCCGGGCAACCTCACAAACCAAAACGCGACCGGAGCCACGTACGTTGCTCCCGCGTCGGTGACAAATTCGACTTCACTCAGCGTGGTTGCCACGTCGGTGACTGATCCCAGTGTTTCAGCGATTTTTTCGTTGATCGTTGCACCCTTGCCGCAAATCACCTCGAACTCTCCTACTCCCGGCGGTTGCCCAGCGCCGGGGACGGTAATCACCGGATTGGGCTCGAGCTATGGCACAGTGTGGACCGTCGGTGTGCCGGGACTCACGTATTACCTGCAAGCGACGGGCGGGGCGGCTCCCTACACCTGGTCAATCACCTCAGGGACGCTGCCGGCAGGCCTGTTGATGGGAGCGCCCACGAGCAGCCAGACCGTAATTTATGGAAGCCCCACGACGCCTGGATGTTCGAACATAACCCTGCAGGCCACCGACGCTGCCGGAGCCTCGGTGACCGCGCAGTATTACATTGTCGTTCTTCCTCCCGGCCTTATCATTCAGCAACCTCCGCTCGCTGTTCCAGAAGTTGGTGTGGCCTATCCGCCAACGGCGCTGGCTGCGGCGAATGGCATTGGCCCTTACGTGTGGAACTTGAATGCGAATGATCCGCTGCCGCCGGGGCTGAGCCTGGGCGCCTCGCCTGAGAACTCCGCGGCGGCAATCATCTCCGGAACTCCCACTGCGGATGGCATCGGGCAAGGATTCTCGCCGAATGTGCTGGTCTATGACAGCGAGACTCCCTATCCGGCGACTGCGCAACCGAACATCGCGATCACCCAAGTGGTGCAACCCGACACAACCTGCCACACCGGAGCGGAGAGCGGCCTGAGCACGAGCGGGCCGTATGCGTTCCTGCTACGCGGCTTCGATGCGAACGGGCCGGTGGTAATCGGCGGCAATTTCACCGTGGATGGCGCCGGCAGCATCACCGGCGGAGTGGAAGATGTGAACCGCACTGCTGGTGCGCAGACCAGCCTGAGCATTCTTGCCGGCAGTTCGTACACGCTGGGCAGCGATAATCACGGCTGCATTACGCTGACCAATTCAGCCGGAACCACCACAACGTTTCGCTTTGCGGTTGGCGGCTGCTCCACCAGCGCATCGCTGCAGGGGGGATGCCAGAGCAATGGATACTTCACCAGTGGCCGGATCCTGGAAGACGACTCGGCCTCTTCCACGCGCGCCACGGGAATTTTGCGTCTCACCGACCCCTCCGCATTTTCGAACTCCGGTTTGAGCGGCCTGTATGCCTTTGGACTCAGAGGCTGGGACTACCAGGGCGGACGCTACGCGCTGGCCGGATCAGGCAACGCCGCGTCCGGAAACTTCAGCTCGATTGCCGCTGACATCAATGATGCCGGGGCCCTCAGTTCGTCGCTCACCGGAGGAACCGGGTCGTACACCCTGGGATCGAACGGTCGTGGCACCGCCACTTTTACTGTCGGCTCGGTGACCCTCGATGCTGCCGTTTATTTGGTAAGCAACACCGAGGCGATCTTTCTCACTACCGGCACGCTCGGACAAGATCATCCTATGCTCAGCGGGGAAGCCCTGAGCGCTACGGGGCCGTTCAAGGGAAGCTCGTTGCAGAACTCCTATTTACTGCAGACGGCGGGGGTCTCGCTGGGCGCGGCTGATCCCAATATCGGCGTTCTCAGCTTTACGAGTTCCGCCAGCAGTTCCATTACAGTCAGCGGGACCATCTATGAAAATGACGGTGGAACGCCCACGACCACAGCGGTCTCCGGCTACTACACTGTCGATTCTGTCACCGGACGCCTTAGTCTGACTGCGCAATCGTCGCAGAATGTGGGGCCACATCCTCTTGTGGGTTACGTAGTTTCGGCTGCGAGCGGAGTCGGGGCGTTTCTTGTCAGCACAGACGCATCCGCCCAAGCGGGCGAACTGTATTTTCAGAACGCGAATCCTCCGGTCACGAACTTCAGCGACGTATCGCTTGAAGGGCCGCAATACCTCGGCACCGACGAAGATCTCGACGCCAATGCCGGGAACTACGTAGGCGCGGTGAGTCCGAACGGTAGCGGCCAGAACGCCGGCTGCCTGTGCGATGTCAGCATTCCCGGAGCCGGGCTGACTCCGAACGAACGCTTCATAGCGACCTACTCGGTCAGCAAGAATGGCACGGGCGTCTTCGGAGGCGAGACCGTGTCGGTCACTAATGGCACGACAACCTACTACATCGACGAATCGCCGCTGGATACGCACCCGGCGGTAACGGTAGTTCAGAAATAGAACAGGGAAGTGCAGAAACGCCGGTTGAGCCATTTCTCTCGCGTCGTGCGCGAGAAGTAAGAGCCGCACGAGCCCGCTCAAGGCAAAGACGCGGAGCAAGCAGTTACGCTCTGCTACATGGGCTCGAATCCCTCAGTGCGTCTGCGGCGACAGTTCGTACATGTTGCCGAAACCGGTGCCTCCTTCTACGGTGGTGCCGAAGATGTTGCCGGCAGCGTCCACGAGCGGGTTGCTGTTGGGGTAAAACCCGTCATAGCCCTGAAAAACGTAGAGGTGGTTGTAAGTCCAGTGGCCGCCGGAAGCGGGGGAGAGTTCAAAGACCACGCCGCAGCCGACCTGAAATCCGCTGGTGCAGCGAGGATTCCCTCCACTTGTCGTTGTGCCGAATAAGTTCCCGCCGGCGTCGAGGGTGAGACCGCCCTGCACATTGGCTCCGTCAGGGCCGGAAAATGCGTGCAGCAATGTTTGCTTCCAGCCGCTGGCGCTGGGAGAGAGTTCGAAGACGACGCCGCAACCGCCGGGACAGTACGAGTATTTCTTCGCGCCGCCGTAGGTGGCACCGTAGAGATTGCCAGACGCGTCGATCACGAGAGAGCCGACAGGGCCGACGCCGTGTGCGTAGTCGAAATCGTAAATCGTGGTGAAGGTCCAGCCGCCGGAAGAGGGAGATAACTCGAAGACCGTACCGCACCCGACCGAGCAGGCGAAGGAGACAACGCCTCCGACGTCGGTAGTGCCAAATAGATTCCCTTGAGCGTCGAAGTTAAGCGATCCGAGCGGGATGCCTCCGTCGCTGCCACCGGTGAAAGTGTGGAGGATGGTTTCGGTCCAAGTTCCGCCGGAAGTGGGAGAGAGCTCGAATACGGTGCCGCATGTTTGCCCGCCTGAGCAGGAATTGCCGCCGCCATTCTTGGTCAGACCGAAGATGTTTCCTTGTGCGTCGAGGACAACGCTGAGGGGAGTCATGCCATCGGTTTCCCCCTCGAAGGTGTAGAGAACGGTCTGGGTCCAGAACCCGCTCGACGCGGGCGAGAGTTTATAAACTACGCCGCAGCCCTGTCCAAAGCAGGCATTGAAATCACCAGCGTAGCCGGCCGTGCCGTAGAGATTACCTTGGGCGTCGAGGGCGAGACGACCGCCAGGGCCTGCGCCATCGCTACTGCCGCTGAAGCTGTAGAGCATGGTGGGCTGCCGGTGAGCGCCGGGTTTCCATTGATAGATGGCGCCGCAACCGTAGAAAAAGCATTGCGTCTCTCCGCCGTTGGCTGCCGCCGTGTAGAGATTGCCCTCCGCGTCCGCAGTGAAAGGGCTGCCAGGATAAACCGCGGGGGCCCCCGCATTGATGACCTCTTTATAGCTTTGGGCCCAGGTGGCGGCCGTGAGGGAAAGGGTCATAAGAACCAGGACCATGCTCGGCGTGAAATGCTTGGTTTTCATAGGAGGCTCCTTCAAATTCGTTCCGTCGAATCCTTGAGATCATGCGAAGAAGGGGTCATCGTCGCTCCTTCGCAGCTTAGGCGAAGCGGATGAATCGCTTCGCCCCCTTTCCCGCGTTGCCGGTCGCATAAAGACACGAGAGCGCAAGACGGGCAGCGGGTAAGAAAAGACCAAAGGGCCAAGACGCAGCCATGGACTGCGCGCGGGGTAGCGCGTGCAGTCAAAGGGGAGGACATTACGGGGCGGAACTATATCACCGGATGGGAATCGAGACAAACAAATGTTAGCGCCAGGCTTTCCACAAGACAGCCACACCTGCCTCACATGCCCACCAATACATGCGCTTCAACAGGCTGAGCAGGTGGTCGTTTGCTACTGTCGCAATTCGCCCCGCCTGATCCAGTCACAGAGGAAAAGAACTCCGATGAGGAAGGCCGGCCCGCTTATTGCGACATACGTAACCAACGGGAATCGTTTCCACATAGAGATGATGTAAATAACCCCGAGTGAAAAGTAACCGATTGCACCCATCCACTCCCATCTCCAAGCAATGAGAAGAACCATCACAACGATGGCCGTGGGAATCATGTGCAAGGCCAGAGCAAGCAAGGTGCGCCCCAAGGGCAAGTGCTCGCTGAAAACGTCCAGGGCAAAGATGCTGATGAATGCTGCGAACAGGATTCCAAGAATCCGTGGCGACCAGTGAAGAAGATCTGCCGCATTGCGACTCATGGTATTCCTCCGTGTTGCGGGCCACCGCTTCGGCTCAGGCGCTGTGCGTGTCAGCGCCCTCATGAACCCGACTGAGTTTGCCGGATGTACTTGATCAACAGCATCATCGTGGGCAGGTCCATTCGCGCAGGAAGTTTGCTCCCGACCGCGGTCTTCTGCCTGAAGTGAATGGCCACAACTACGTTTTCCGGATGCGCGGCGTTCGAAGCGGTCCAACTTCCCAGGCTGAGATGGCTGATGTTGCCGGGCGAGGTCTTGAAGTCATACGCCACCTTTGAGCCCGTCTCCCGATCTTCGAGGAACCTAAGATCGTCCTTGCTCAGTACCAGTGAGCCGAGAAGGCGCTTGCCTGAATGGATGTACTCAATGGGAGCCTTGATCGGCGTAGAAAGGTCCAAGGGGGGACTTCGATTGGTGTAGACCCATTCGGAAAGCGTGTCGATGACGTCCGTGTCGGGGATAAGCCACATCCGGTGAATAACCGCGTTCTCATCAAAATCGACCACCAGATTGTGAGTCTTCCATGCCCGATTCCAGCCGCCGGCCGCGGAATAGCCTCCACCCGCGGCCCAGGCCACGCCCCAGGAAGATTGGGCCCAGCGGCCCACAAAAAGCTGATCGTCTTTAATCCCCGTATCGACCCAGCCTAGCTTTTGCCTGACGTCTTCCCGTGTGGTGGCGCCGACCTTGATGAATTCGAGGTCGATTTTTTTTCCTATTGCTCCTGAGACGCTTACCGTCTTCGTCGGCACCCTAACCGGGACGACGATACATCCCGCGCAGCCGGCACACAGTGCTGCGCTCCACACCGCCCGGAGGATGAGGATCCGCAACCTGAAATCCGCCATAACAGTTCTCCTCCTCTGTGCCGCCGAAGGTTAACGGTTGCGTTGAATCTCTTTGATCAGGGCATCCACCAGCCCGCCTTTAAGGTGAGACATCTGCTCTTCTTTCGTGGCAACCCCGCCGCTCACAGTGGCCTGGAACTTAGCCTCCTTTTCGAAATGGAACACGTCCTGGTTGCTGGCGGCATCACGGAACGCGAAACTCGCCTTAGCTTTGCTGACACCAACGGGCAAGGGCCAAGTCATAAAGCGAGCGCCGCTGCTTCCTTTGCTGAAAGCGATGATGGTGACGGAGAGAATCACCTTGCGGGGCTCGTCTTTGGCGGAGGGTTCAGAGGAAGGCTTCGGCTCCGAGGGCGTCTGGCTCCCATCAATTACGATTTCGAAAAGACGGCTCTCTCGCAGACGTACAACTGCACTGAGCTGCAGATTAGCTTCTTCTCCGGCCGGAAAGTCTTTTGTGAGTTGGCTGTTCTCCACGGTAAATGGTTCAACCTGGATTGCGGTGTAACCGGCCAGTGGTTTGCTTGCCTTTTGTGGTTGCGCCCAGGCGATCGGGGCACAACACCCACCTAGAATCAACGCGAGAAGAGAGATTCGGATCATGATTTCCCTCCTATGAACGAAAGCCCGAGTTGAGCCGTGCGATTGGAAAGAACCGTGGGCGCTCTCGCCTGAGGGGGTGTTGCATCCTGTGGTCAGAGGTGCTCTTCGGGGAGGCGAACTCTAGTCGAAGAAAATGCTATTCGCCGGAGCAACCACTGTCAGTGACCTAGGTCACTTCTTTGTCGGCAAGCCGAACATTTGGATGGGTCTATGCGAGACCGCTTCAAGTAGGAAAAAATCGCTAGTGCACTCCTCTTCGCCGCTCCCGGCGCGGCGGTGAGCGCCATCACACCCTCCTGTGACCTTGATCATCGTTCCCTCAAAGAAACGCCTGTATCGAAGGATAGCGTCATTCCACGCAGGCTCGGAATCTCGCGAGGGAATAGTCCATTGTTCAAGGACACAGAACACCTGGTTCGGCTCGCCGTGGTCATTGCGATCGCGGTGACCGTATTTGCTGCCCTTCGCACCGCGCTGGTTCCCCGCAGCTTTGGGCAATACGGGCATTATCGTGGCGCCGCCATTGCTGAGACGGCGGCCCGGCCTATTGCCTTTGCCGGCCACGACGTGTGCGAGGCGTGCCACACGGAAGTTGTCGACCAGAAAAAACAGGGCAAGCATGTGGTGGTCCCGTGTGAGGCTTGTCACGGGGCGCTGGCAAAGCATGCCGACGATCCCGCTTCGGTAAAGCCTCCCAAGCTCGACACTGCGGTCTTGTGTGCTCGCTGTCACGAAGCCAATAGCGCCAAGCCGAAAGGCTTCCCGCAGGTGGTGACGGCCGATCACTCGGGAGGGATTGCCTGCGACTCCTGTCACCAGCCGCACCGTCCGAAGATTGAAGACAGTCCGGCCAAGCCCGCGACGGAGGCCAGGAAATAATGGAGATTACCCGCCGTCGTTTACTCGTCCTCTTGCCTGCCGCCGCGGTGGCATGGAAGTTCGTACTGGCAGGCACACCCGAGGCCTCGCCCAACTACAAACTCACCGAGCACTGGTGGAGCATGTTGATCGATATTCCCAAGTGCATCGGGTGTGGCAGTTGTGTCCGGGCTTGCGCGCAGGAGAACGACGTTCCCGACGGTTTTTACCGTACCTGGGTTGAGCGCTATCGCGTCACCGACTGGAAGATTGAACGGCCGGAAGTGGAATCTCCGGATGGCGGCAAACTGGGCTTTCCTCCCAATCAAAGCGACGGCAAGAATTTTTTTGTCCCCAAGCTCTGCAACCAGTGCGCCGATTCGCCTTGCACCCAGGTTTGCCCGGTTGGCGCCACGTTCGTGACGCCGGACGGAGTCGTGTTGGTGGACAAGACTTACTGCCTCGGCTGCCGCTATTGCGTGCAGGCGTGTCCCTACGGTTGCCGGTTCATCAATCCCAAAACCAATACGGCAGAGAAATGCTCGCTCTGCTATCACCGAATCACCAAGGGTCTGACGACCGCGTGCTGCGAAGTTTGCCCGACCGGCGCACGCCAACTCGCCGACTTGAAGAATCCCAAGGATCCGATTCATGAATTTCTGAAAACTCACACGGTGCAGGTTTTGAAACCGCATATGGCGACGCAGGCGAAGGTCTTTTACAACGGCATGGATGGTTCCGTTCGTTAGGCGGCGATCAGAAGGAGGCGCGTGCAAATACCGGTCGAAGGCTTCATGTACCCGAATGAAGTGGAGCTGCAGTGGAGCATCCTCATCGTTCTTTATCCCTTCATCACCGGACTGGTAGCCGGCGCATTCATTCTCGCGTCGCTGGAACGCGTCTTCCGTGTCGAAGCTGTGAAGCCGACCTATCGCCTTGCACTGCTCACCGCGCTATCGTTTCTACTGGTCGCTCCCTTGCCGCTGCAGTTGCACTTGGGACATCCCGAGCGCTCGCTCGAGATGTATATGACGCCCCACCGCTCCTCCGCCATGGCTATGTTTGGATTCGTCTATCTCTGGTACCTGATGGCGGTGCTGCTGTTGGAGGTGTGGCTCGACTACCGCCGTGACATCGTCGTGAAGTCCAAGACTGCCACCGGAGTCTCCCGTTTCATTTATCGCCTGCTCACGCTCGGTTCCGACAACATCAGCCCACGCTCGCTCCGGATCGACGATCGGCTGGGCTATTTCATCACGCTGATCGGCATCCCCTCCGCCTTTCTGCTGCACGGCTACGTGGGCTTTATCTTCGGTTCGGTGAAAGCGAATCCCTGGTGGTCGTCGCCCCTGATGCCGATTGTTTTCATCTTCTCGGCCATGGTGTCAGGCATCGCAGCCGTCATGCTGCTTTACATGGCTTCTTCGCGCCTGCGCGGAAAGCCAATCGACATACGCTGCCTGGACAAGATCGCCCAGTATCTGATGTACATCTTCATCATCGACTTCAGCCTCGAGATGCTCGACCTGCTGCAGCGCATCTACGAAGCCGACGAGTCTTTCCGCAGTCTCGACTTCATGGTGCACACGCGCCTTTGGACGTCGCAGGTGATTATTCAAATCCTGCTGGGCACGGTGACTCCGATTGCTCTGCTTGGACTGACCCAACTCGTGAAGTTCACCGAGGTCGTCCGCAAACGCATCTATGCCGTCGCGGGATGCCTGACCGTGATTGGCATCTTTGCCATGCGCTGGAACGTCGTCATTGGCGGCCAGCTGTTCTCCAAGAGTTTCCTGGGATACACGAGTTACAAGATGGCCTTCGCCACGCGCGAAGGATTATTGACCGCGATCATACTGATGATTCTTCCCTTTGGCATTCTCTGGATGTTAGTGAAGCTCCTGCCGCCGTGGACGGATTCAGGTTCGATTCCTGCCTCTGCTGCGGCTCCGGCCCAGGCAACCAGCTAGGCTCCAGCACATCGGAGCAGATGCGGAGAAGCGTATGGCGCAAGCATTGGGTGGGATCGCGTCAGATCTGGAACAACTCAGCGAACGGCTGCGGGAGCTGGAACACCGCGTGGCCGCATTAGAAGGACACCCGGAAAAACCGTATCCGAGTGAGCCGGCGTTGGCGATCGCCCCGCCGGAACGACCTCGGCCTCCTGCCACATGGAGAGGATTCCCGCCGGTGGAGGCGCCCACCGGCGTTGTCCCAGTGCTCGGCAAGGCGGTGTTGGGAATTGCCGGCGCATACCTTCTGCGTGCGATCGCAGAATCGGGATCCATTCCAAAACTACCGGTACTGCTGGCGGCTCTGGTGTATGCGGGGTTGTGGATGGTTTGGGCGGTCAGAACTCACAGCTCCAACCGCTTCGCCGGAATTACTTACGCCTTCACGTCTGTACTGATCCTCTCACCCCTGCTGTGGGAGGCCACGGTTCGCTTCCAGGTTCTCTCGCCCGCTTTCACCGCAGTGGTTCTGGTCGGGTTCGTGGTGCTGGCGATGGCGCTTGCCTGGCAACACAATCTGCAAGTGATTCCGTGGGTCGCCACTCTCGCAGCCGTAATCACGGCGTTGGCATTGATCATCGCCACGCATGCGCTGGTTCCGCTGACGGCTGCGTTGCTGACCGTGGCTCTGGCTACCGAGATCTCCGCCTGCCTGGGACACCGTCTTAGCCTGAGAGCCTTCCCAGCCATTGCCGCGGATTTCGCGGTGTGGTTGCTCATCGATGTGATGACGTCCGCTGGGGGAGTGCCGGAGGCGTATCAGCCTGCGAGTCCAGCCACGCTGATCTCGCTGTGTCTGGCTCTGCTCGTGATCTACGGCGGCAGCATTGGAGTTCGCAGCTTCGGATTGCGCCAGCGCATCACAGTCTTCGAGATAGGGCAGGGAGTGCTGGCCTTCGCCCTGGCAATTTTTGGCGTAATGCGCGCCAGCCACGGCTCGGCCGCACCGGAGCTCGGAGTCTTGTACCTGCTCCTGTCCGCGGTGTGCTATTGGGGAACGTTGGCGCGATTCGCAGACGAGTCGTACGTACGCAACCGTCGCGTCACCGCGATCTGGGCGGGCGCTCTTCTGCTGATGGGGGCGTTCCTGCTGCTTCCGCTTTATCTTCAAGTGGTGTTCTTGTGCCTGGCCGCAATTGGGGCGGCCTTCGTGTACACCCGCACGCGCAAACTCACGTTAGGTATGCATGCATCGCTGTATCTGGCGGCCGCAGCCGCGATCTCTCCGCTGCCCCTCTATGCCGGCAATGCTCTGGCCGGAACCGTGCCGTCCTCCGCGCAATGGGGTGTCTGGATCGTCGCGGTTTCCGCAGCGTTATGTTACGCAATCGGTGCGCGGGTGCCGGAGGAACGGCGCAGACAACGTTTGCTTTGGGTCGTTCCTGCCGTGCTGGTAGGTTTCGCAGGAGCGGCTTTCGCTGTGGTGGCCATCGTGGCGCTCGCGTCGGCGCGCCTGCAGTTGGACGCGTCGCACCTTTCGGTAATCCGGACGGTCGTGAACTGCGGGTTGGCTCTCACGCTGGGCTACCTGGGATCGCGGTGGAAGCACATCGAACTCGGCTGGGTGGCCTATGCCTCCGTTGCCTTTGGCACGTTGAAGCTTCTGTTGGAAGACTTGCGCTTTGGCAACGCCGCCTCACTGGTGGTTTCGCTCCTGTTCTACGGCTTGATTCTGATCTTGCTTCCCCGGCTAACGCGCCGCACCCGAAGCGAAGCCTGAAAGGAAGAGGCTCCAAAAGCCTCGTCAGTTCAGGGAGGGCACGACTTCAGTCCGGCCAGGGAAACCATCGGCACTCTGGTGCGGCCGCTGAGGTCCGTTCTAGAAGCTGAACTTCAGCCCCAGCTGCAGCGTTCGCGGGCGATGGGCATCCACGGGATGCAGGAACGCGCTGCCGGTGAGGCAGTTCACGGTTACAGTATCGGTGACGTATTCCGTCACCGGCCCGTTGGCGGTCTGCACGATTTCCTTCGTGGTCACCGCATTCGATCCGCCGGCGGCGGAGAAACTCGGGCCTGTGAAACTTGGCCCGGAGGCAATCAACGGCGGTTGCCCCTGGCCTCCGGTGAGCGTATAGGGGCCTGGTCCATAACAGCTGACCGTGTTGTTGGCGCGATTGCCCAGGTTGGAATCGAAAACCCGGAATTGCGTGTGATTGAAAACGTTGAACGCATCCGCATGGAATTCAAGCTCGCTCGATTCCGTGAGCTTGAAGTGCTTCAATACCGATACGTTGAAATTCAGGGTGCTCGGATTGTTCATCAGATTTCGTCCCGCAGTCCCAAAGGTCAATCCTTGCGGCGCCACAAACGCGGCAGCGTTGCCAAAGACGGGCCCGATACTCTGCGGGTTGCGGGCTCCGCTCGGAGCCCTGCCACGTGGATTGCCGAGCACGTCGGGATACGATTCGATGCCCGCCCCGTTGAGAATCCCGGCGTTGTCCAAAACGGCGACACCGGTGTTTCCCCCACCATTGATCACGCTGTAGGGCGTGCCCGATTGGAAGCCTGTGATCCCGGCAATCTCCCAGTCGTCGGCCAGACGCCGCAACCAGGTAGAGTCGCTCGTGGCCGGGCCCTTGCTGTCTTCGTGCTCATGGATCCAGCGCTCCAGATCTCCGCTCAGATGCGGGAGGCGCCATACGTATGCGAGGTTCAGCAAATGGCGCTGATCGAAGTCAGAAGTGGCCCAACTCTGGCGGATGTTGTACGCGTTCATGACATCGCCGTTCGAGCGGTCAGAGGAATCGTCGAGCGAGTGGCTGTAAGAGTAGCTGGCGGCAAGAGTCAAAGGCCCTTTGGTTCGGCGCAACGTCACCTGCAGAGCGTGATATTGCGAGTCGGCGATATTCTGCAGCGACAAAATCTTGCCCAGGCCCGGAGCATAGGTGCGCAGTGCGTTGATATCAGGGAACAGGGTGGAGGTTCCGGCGCACGCGGCTTCGAGATTCGCGAACGCGGGCTCATGCGGCGTTACGATAATTCCATTCAATAGCGTAAAGCTGGTTCCGTTAAATTGTGAGCAATCGCCGGCATTGAAGCCGACGGCTGGAAGGATCGGTTCGTGCGGGCCGAAAGGATTTCCATTCAGAAAGATTCCGTTATCCGGCCCGGCTGGAGGCGGGGTTAGCTGATTGATCTGCAATTGCGCAGTCAGGTGCGTGCCTTTGCTGCCGACGTAGGCGACGGTTGCAATCGTGTCTTCGGGAAGCTGGCGCTGCACGCTCACGCTCCACTGCTGAACATAAGGCCACACGGTTTTCGCCGGGATCGACGTAACGTTCAACGGGTAGGCGCCGGCTCCCGAACATCCCGCGCCCACTCCTCCGATGCAACCGTACCCAAAGGGGAAGTTCTGGTTCATGGTGAGCACCAGCGGTGAGTTCGCCTCAAGCGAGCCGGTATTGGCTTCGTTGCCGGTGCCGTGCTCGAAGAAAATGCCATAACCGCCGCGAATCGAAGTTTTGCCGTCCGCGCTCGGGCTCCAGGCGAAGCCGACTCGGGGCGCGGGGTTGAACAGGTGACTCTGCATGCAGCTTGCAGGCACGCCATTCGCGCCGCAATGCACCAGGCCGTTGGTGATGCGCGGATCGAGATTGCCCAAGGCCACAGGAATGGGCTGCTGGTAGTCCTTCCCTTTTACGTTGTTCAGGAGAACACCGGAATGCGGGTCCACCACGGCCTGAGCTGCCAGAGAACTCTCGTAGGCGCTCGCCTCCCAGTTGTAGGCGTTGTGGTTACTCTCGTACCAGTTGCCGAACAGACTCAGGCGCAGTCCTACATTGACCGTCAATCGTGGAGTCACTTTCCAGTCATCCTGGAAATACGGCTCTACGATCTTGTACCGCTGGTGGTAGCGAAGCTGGGCGCTGTCCTGCTGGTAACTTTGAATGCCGCCCTTCAGAAAATCGGCGAATGCATTGCCGGTGGTGAACTCGCTGTTCTCGTTGCTGAAGCTCAGCAGGCCCTGCAGATCGCCGCTGGCCGCGCCAATTGCATTGTTGGTCTGGTTGCGCTGGTAGTAGACGAGCTGCACTCCGAATTGCAGATCGTGTTTGCCCACGACCTTGCTCAGCCCGTCGGAGAGGCTATAGGTGGGATTGGTGTGCTGCCACGGCATGTATCCGGAATCCACGGTGAAACCGCTGCCGCCATAAGCCGCGTTCGATCCTCCAATAACGATTCCTGGAACTTTACCGCCGAATCCATTGTTGAAGAGGTATCCCATGGTCAGGTTCGGCCGTTGCAGCTGCGCCCCCGGACCGTTGGTATCGGCCAGAGTGATGTTGGAGTTGACATAGCCGATCACGAACTCATTCAGCAGCGAGGGAGAGAGCGTGTTCGTCATGCGAGCAATCATGCTGGTTCCCGGACCGATGAAGCGATTCTCTATCGTGGGAAAGCTGTTGGTGACGTATCCCCACTGCGGTACCGGTACGGTCGTATCCCAGGAATCGTGAATGTAGCGAAAACTGGCGCGGGTACTCGCGCTGACGTTCTGGTCCAGCCGAAACAAGTCCTCGCGCCAGTGCGTGGGGGGGGAAACAACCTGGTTGTAGCAGGAACCGATGCTGGAGTTACAGCCGGTCGTGGAATTGGGCGCGGGGATGATCCCCGTGCTGAGGATCGCCGTCGCGTTCGGATCGAGGACCGGAAGCTGGTTCCCCTGGTAAGTCAGATAGTTGCCGGACTTGGTCGCGTCCGGACCTTCCGTTGGGCAATCGGGATACTGGGCGCGAGAAAAGCTGACACTGGAGCCGGGGGCGGCGAGCGGGCAGACGTCGGCGAAATTTCCGCTGCGTTCGAGCAGGGAAGGGACAGCCTGATTGAAATCAGGGAAGAAGTCGTTAGGCGACTTTTCGAAACGGAACTCCTCGGAAAGAAAAATAAAGGTTTTTTCCTTGCGGATCGGTCCGCCCAGTGTGAATCCGAAGTCGTTACGCCGGTAGAGCGGCGCGCTACTGGTCTGGTCGAAATAATTGCGGGCGTTGAAGGCTTCGTTGCGAAGAAACTCGTAGCCGTTGCCGTGCCACTGGTTGCCGCCGGATTTCGTGGTGACCAGCACCGTCCCCGAAGCGCTGCGGCCGTACATCGCGCCGTAGTTGGAAGTAAGGACATTGACTTCCTGAATGGCATCGAGGCTGGGATAAACCACCAGCGTGCTATTGCTGCCGTTGATGCCGGAGTTCATCACATCCGCGCCGTCCACGTCGAAAGAGTTGTACTCGACGCGGCCGCCGTTGACGCTGTACTTTACGCTGCCGGTTACACCGACCTTGGCTTCGTCCTGACCAGTCTGATTGCTGACGCCGGGAGCGAGGGCGATGAGCTGGGTAAAGTTGCGGCCGTTCAAGCCTATGTTAGTAAGCTCCTTCTGCGTGATGGTACCGGTGATCTGTGAGGTCTCAGTTTCAACCTGACTGCCTCGCTGATCTTGCACGTTAACTTCAGTCACGGTTCCTGCGGGCTCCAGCGTGGCGTCCAAAGTAAGGTTCTGTGTTGCGGAGAGCGTGACGGCCTGCATCGGAAGGTTCTTGAAACCGGGCAGAGAGAAAATCAGATCGTAGGCTCCCCCTGGCAGACCGGGCGCGGTGTACACGCCGCGATCATTGGTCACGACTGTCTGCTTGAAGCGGGCGCCGTTGCCGATGGTGACCGAGACTCCGGGAATGACCGCCCCGGATGGATCAGTCACGGTTCCGGTTAGAGATGCCCCAGCCGCCTGCGTAGCTGCAGCAGCAGTTGCTGCGGGCGTGGTTGCGGGTGCAGCCGATTGCTCAGGCAGAACCGGCGCCGGCGGAGCGGGTACGGCCGCGTCCTGCTGGGGTGGCGCATTGGGGGAGCCGCCGCCGGTTTGGGGCTGCAATGGGGGATCGATTTCCAGGCTCACATTGGCAACCAGGCTCACTTCAATTTCAACCGCCTTGAAGCCTGGCGCGTTGGCCGTGAGCTTATAGTCGTCTTGCGCGAGCCGGCTGAACGCATATTCTCCGCGCTGGTTCGCCGTAACCGTTTGAGGGGCGGCCTTTCCGGTCAAAACAATTGTGGCAAATGGGATGGGCTTTCCATCCGGGTCGATCACGACGCCATGCAGCGAAGGCGCGCCTGCCTGCTGCCCAGCCGCGGATACAGTCAGCAGAATGCATGTCAGCCCGAACAGGATCATGAACCGATTGAATGGCACGCCACACCCACCTTTTTCGTTTTGGGGAACTGGGATTCTGCAAGGACCTCAGGGTCGTTGCCAATCCAGAGGGAGTGAAGGCAGCCTAAGCGATCCATGGTTACGGAAAGGTTACGGAACGGTTACGGGCCGGTTAACTTCTCAAGTAAAGTTATGGGCATTGATGTCAATGCCCCCTTCCCTCGGGTCCCAGGCCAAATGGGGCGCGAATCCTGCCATTGGCGCGGGGAAACTTAACGGGAACTTAACCGGCACGTCATCATTTCGTAACCGTTACTCCCGTAGCTTCCATTTGCTGCTATGTCGATCGACTAAGTAGACATGGCGGCTCGGAATGCGGCCCCCACCGCTGTGACCACAGTTCAATCTTTCAGAAGAATCAAGGAGATTTTATGAAGACACGAATTTCATCTGCGGCCCTGCTGTTCACAGCGACTTTGCTGTTTGCGGCCAGCAGCTTTGCCCAAACCGTGCAGTTTATTGGTGTTGGGTCAACCACTGGTTTAAACGCTTTCTCGCTCGCTGCGGTGAAGCAACTGGGAGCAACCCACATCTGGACGGCAAAGGGCAAAGCCTCCAGCGGGGGTAACTTCGCGCAGGTCGTTGACCAGCGCTCTTCCTCCATTCCACCGAATGGCGGCAGCATCTTCATCGCCTGGGACGATCAATCGACCCCCAATGTTTATACCTATCTCGCCGTCGATTCGACGATCGGCGTCGAGGCGCTGCTGGCCAACCCCGGCGGACTGCTGCAAGTGGACTCCTCGGCTGAGACTACGGCCGGGCAGAATCTGATCCCGTACCTCGGCATCAGTGATGCTTCCTCGGTTCCGGCGACGATCTACACCGCGATCAACAACAAGCTGTTCAATGCTGCGCTTACCGCAATTCGCCCCGAAGATGCCCTCTTTGCCACCACCCGCGCTCTGGCAGCTTTGAACGCCACGAACTATAGCGGCTTGGGCTATACCGGCTCCGGAGGGATTGGCACCGCGATCCTCAGCGCGTTCAGCACCAGTTCGAACACGCCGGTCAATTTCGCGGTGAAAGGGAAAGACCCGATCTCGGGCCTGACGATCAACCCGTGGATCTCTACCAACATTGGCGCTGTTCCGGTGCTGATCGTGGTCAACAACACCGACACCGCTTCGGGCGGCTTCGGATCGCTCAATGCCAGCAGCCAGCCGGTCTTCACCAATATCAACTCGCAGGATCTGGGCAACCTGTTTCAGGGGGTGATCACCCGCACGCGCGATATCCTTCCCGCATCGAAATCCAGCGTTTCACCGGTGGGTGTGCACGTCATCCAACGCGACCCTCTGACCGGCGTATTCAATACGCTGGAATTCGATAACGTCCGCGATTTCGCTAACGTCACCAAGTCGCAGGAAGAGGGCGTGAACCCGGCGACCAATAATCCGCTGAACATCACAACCAGCAATGCGGATGGTTCTACGGCCACCCGTCAGAGAGCGATTGGCAGCAGCGAAGAAGTGAAGGAGCTGGAAGCGATTGAGGACTCCATCGGGTATGCGTTCTTCTCCTACGGAGACTGGTCTACGGCGGGATCGAAGGTCCGCTATCTGACCGTGAACGGTGTAGATCCCCTGTACGCTTCCTACGCGGGCGGCTTGCTGCCCACGTGCAGCAGCACCGGTTGCCCCGGCAGCGTGACCTTCCCGCACGTCGCCGATGGTTCTTACCCGCTGTGGGCGACGCTGGAAATCGTCACCACGGGAAAGACTGTTCCTCCGAGTGTAACTGCGATGGTGAACGCCGCAATCGCGGAATCGGTCAACGTGCCGGAGTTCGTTCCGGTCAGCCAACTCGAGGTATTCCGCGATCACTACACCCAGTCGGGAATTGCCGGCGCCAACGGACACAAAACCACCACTGAGTCCGGCGGTTCCATGGGCGGCGCCATCATCACCGTCCAGACCGACTATGACTACATCACCGATCACGCCAAGGAGCTGGTGAACGAACGCCAGTAACCTGGTTCGACGACGCAGGGAAAAATGCGGACCTACTCGTAAGAGTGGTCCGCATTTTTCTTTGCTTGCCGGGAAATGTCGACTGGGGATGAGGGTACGAAGGTGTGCGGGTAGGGAAGGGATTGAATTGAAGTTCACACGGCAATGCTTGGGGAGTATTGGATTCGCTCCATCCCGGCACGCGCCGGGATCGAATTGCTATCCAGTCCATCCTGTGGGGCCAGACGGTAGCCCTTACCGCGAACGGTCTGGAGATAGCGGGGCTTCTCCGGTTGCAACTCGATCTTCTCCCGCAGGCGGCGCACATGCACATCAACGGTGCGCGGGGTGACAAAGCGCGCATCCCAGACGGCATCCAGTAGCTGGTCACGGCGGAATGTCTTCCCGATGTTCTGGGCCAGGAAGGCCAGCAGTCGAAACTCCATGGCCGTCACACTCACCAGCTGCCCGCGAACCCGGACCGCCATTAACTCTCCATCCAGTTCCATGTCACCGACAGTCATGAGCGAGGGCGAATGCTGTTTCTCGACGCGGCGAAGGACGGCCAGGACGCGCGCAACCAGTTCCAGGGGACTGAACGGTTTGGCAATGTAGTCATCCGCGATCCTGAGTCCTGTGACGCGGTCCATCTCGGACGTTTTTCCGGTCACGAAGATGACAGGAGTTTGCGCCCAGTGCGCGGACTGCCTGATCTCAACACACAACTCCAGGCCACTCTTGTCGGGCAGGACCATGTCGAGAAGGAAGAGGCAGGGTTTGACGCCTGGCGGCAGATCGAGGACCGAGCCGGCCGTGGAAAAATTCATTACCGCAAATCCCTCTGCCTCCAGCGTGGAGCGGAGCAGGCGAGAAATGCCCGGGTCGTCGTCAACCACAAAAACCAGCGGCCTCATTCAGGAGTCTCCTTGCCATCGATACCTGGAACCAAAATTGTTTGGGGGAGAGCCGGTCGACTACTGAGCTGAAACGCCCCACTCCGGCTCAGAACCAGAGCCCAGAGCTCAGCGGTGAAAGGAGCGTAGCATGGGGCATTTTAGTTGTCAATCATGTCTACGTACTTACTTGTAATTTAAATCACATCGCAAAATATTGCATAAATGTCGCAAGCCTCGGGCTCTAAAGGCCGTTTATTTGGGCAGCGCCACGGCATGCCGGTTCGAACGCGCCGGCCGATGACGCGTCATGCTGGTCAAGGCTGGGGCGACGGCGTTACCTTGATTTGCTTGCCCGAGTACAGCACCACGTGGTTGGGCTCCGCCGGTGCGATATCAGCTCCCTGATGTTCGCGCACGAAGACGATACGAAACGTGCGGCTCAACAGCATTCCCGGAAATTGACCTTGCCGGTCGCCGACCGTCAACTCTCGCCTGGCATCGTCCCAGCGAAACGGAATGGTGGCGTGAATGCCTTTTTCGTAGTTGTAATTGTCGTTCTCATCTTCATAGAGGAGGAACGTGCCGTTGGCGCCAGGGTAAACGCGCAGCTCGATTGGGTCGGCAGGCTTTTCCGTGGACCACTCGAGATCGGGCCCCAGGGGAATGATCGAGCCGGCCCGCACATACAGGGGCAAACGAGACAGGGGCGCAGCGGCCGTGATCTCCTTGCCGCCGGCGGTGGGTGTGCCGCTCCAGAAGTCGTACCATTTTGCGTCAGGCAGGTAAACTTGCCGGCTCACTGCATCCGGTTCGGTCACCGGGTTCACGAGGAAAGCGGGGCCGTACATGAATTCATCCCAGGTATTTTGCGCGCGGACATCGTTGCGGAAGTCCATGACCAGCGGCCGCATGGGAGTGTAGCTGCCGTTGGTCGTCATCCATGCCAGCGAATAGGTGTAGGGAAGCAGGCGGTAACGCAGACGGTCAAAGCTGACGAGAATCTTTTGCGCATCTGGCCCGTACGACCACAGTTCATTTTCGTCCGGCTTTCTCGTGCCGTGCACACGCAGGATGGGATTGAATGTGCCGTACTGAAACCAGCGGATGAAGAGCTCACGAAAGGCGGGATCAGTCGGGTTTCCAAAGACAAATCCGCCGATGTCAGTGGTCCAGTAAGGAATGCCGGAGAGGGCGAAGTTCAGCCCGGCAGGAATCTGGCGGCGGTAACTGAACCAGTCGGAATTGATGTCGCCCGACCAGGCGGTGACGGCGTTACGTTGCGATCCGGCGAATGCGGAGCGCGAGAGAATGTACACGCGTTTTTGGTCACTGGTGGCGCGTTGGCCCTGATAAACGGCTGCCGTGTCCAGCAGAGGATAAGCATTCACATACCGGTCGCCACTGCCGATGGCGAGCGTGTGGCCTAACAGAATGTTTTCTTCCTGGCCTTCGGTTTCGGGCTCGGTGGTGTCCATCCACCACGCGTCGGCGCCGATCTGGAACAGGCCTTTATCGACCTGGTCCCAGTAGAATTTGCGCGCCTCCGCGCTGGTCGCGTCGTACGCCGCCATGGCGTCGGTGTGATACGGAGGCTTGGCGTATTTGAACTTGTCGACGAACCATCCTTTCCGGTCCATGTACTCGTAGTTGTCCGACCCGGGCTCGAAGAAAGGCCAGATGGAAATCATGAGGTGAAAGTGCTCGCGATGTAAGTCGTCGATCATCGCCTTGGGATCGGGATAGTTCTTGTTGAAGACGAATTCTCCCTTGCGGTTCCACCAGAACCAATCCTGGACGATATCGTCGACGGGAATGTGCAGGTCGCGATATTTCTTCGCAACGCCTAAAATTTCTTCCTGCGATTTATAGCGGTTCTTGCATTGCCAGAAGCCGTAAGCCCATTTCCCGAAAAGTGGCGCCTGCCCGGTGAGCGCGCGATAGCCGGCGATGACGCGATCGAGTTCGGGCCCGTAGAGGAAATAATAGTCGACAAAGTCCGCCACTTCCGAGCTGATGTAGAGATAGTTTGCGAAGCGGTTATTGAAGCGGCTGCGGGAATCGTTGTTCCAGAAAATTCCATAACCATTGCTCGATACCAGAAGCGGCACGGCAATATTGGAGTTGTCCTGTGAGATGTCGACCGACTCGCCGCGATAGTTCCAAACTCCGGCCTGATGCTGGCCCAGGCCATACAGAGCTTCGTGCGATCCGTAGATATCGATAAAAGACTCGGCGCGGTAGGTATCTTCGCCGTTCACATGGACCGGAGTCAGAGAGCGCGTCGCCTCGTGGACCAGCAGTTTGCCGTCGTGGTCGCGATAACTGATCTCGCCGTTTTTGCGCGTGACAATCACCTTCAACATCGAAGTGCTCAGCGTCACCTCGGTGTCATTGGTCTGCGTGTCGAATTTGGTGGCAGGCCAGATTGTCTTCGTGATGACGGGATCAGGATGGGTCGTCACAAAAGAAGAAGTCGGCGAGTAGAGGACGTGGATGATGGACTCCGAGCAGACTTGCAGGCGCAGCGATCCGTGCTGCATGGCGAAGGTCACGCCGTCGGCCTGGGACTGGATGTCGACGACCGGATTCATCGGTGTCCACTGGGCGTTCGCGGCTGGTAAGAGTTCGAAGAGAAAAACTGCGGCTAGGCACAGATCAGCCCATGACTTGCTTACTCGCATCCAGGCACCTCGGGAGTTCAAACCCTCTTCGTCATTGTTTCTCGGCCGGGGTATCGTGCGAAACGGTTTTGCGCCGAGACTCGGCGCAACCCGCAGTTCTTCAAGTGGGAACGCCCAACTTCGGCAGCAGCCATTGCGTTAGCAGCAGGTAGGCGACAAGGAATCCAGCGATCAAAAGCCAATCGGCCATGCTTGCCCTCCTGTGCCCAGTTTACGCAGAAAGATCATCGTGTAGACTCACGTCGGTTGGCAAGCCCGATTCGCTTCTTGCGGACTGGTGGACCGGAATTGATAATGCAGCGAGGACTCAAATGACTCTTTCCATGAAGTTTAGCCAGCGATTGCTCCTTCTGGGGGCGATCTCGATCGCACTGGCAACCGTTGTTTCGGCACAACAGGCGAGCCTGATTCCGTCGTCGCGATTGATCAATCCTGACGAGCTGGTGAAAATCCTCCAGACTGCCAAGGGCGATAAGCCGCTGGTGATTCAGGTCGGGTCCCATGTTCTTTACGCGCAGGCGCATATTCCGGGCTCGGCATACATCGGTCCAGCCGGCAGCGATACCGGCGTGCAGGCTTTGCGCAAACGCGTGGACGCTCTGCCGCGCAACAAGTTCATCGTTCTCTATTGCGG
>Ga0075017_100000248_pt1 | contig 27691 bp, 21 predicted proteins | sample AleBraG_ABR_2012_FD_71475 | JGI IMG/M metagenome (GOLD analysis project Ga0075017, IMG submission 71475) | Freshwater sediment microbial communities in response to fracking from Pennsylvania, USA - Alex Branch Run_MetaG_ABR_2012 | ecosystem: Environmental > Aquatic > Freshwater > Creek >... | reverse complement strand
CGCATGGGTTCGCCCGGGTACGCCTGGGCGGAGACTACCAGTTGGCCTGCGAGGGAATCGAGATTGGTCAGTTTCAGCGTCACGGTGACTCCTAGATAAGGGAAGAAGGAAAGTTTTTAGCCGAGGACCAGGGACGCCGCGCCCACCATGGCGGCAGTGTTCCCCAGTGCGGCCCGGACCACGGTGACATGGGCCAGCGGTGCCAGCAGTTCCTGGCGCAGGGCCCGTTCCATGGCAGCCCACCAGAGCTCGCCGGAATCGGCCAGGCCACCGGAAATAACCACCACGCCGGGATCCAGGATGTTGATCAAACCGCCCACGGCCTGTCCGGCGGCCCCGGCACCCACGCCAATGGCCTTCAGCGCAGCGGCATCCCCGCCACGGGCCAGCTCAAAGACCTCGCGGGTGTCCGGCACGGACGGCGAACCGCCAAAGCGCAGGTAGGAGTCGTGGATCGCGGGTCCGGAGGCGATGGCCTCCACGTGCCCGGCGTGACCGCACGAGCACGGGATGGCGGCGCCGTCGTGGTAGGCGTACGGGGAGGCGAAATGGCCCACATGGCCGCCCACAAAGTGGTGGCCCAGCAGCGGCTGCCCGTCAACAACGAAGCTGCCGCCAACGCCGGTGCCGAACGCCACCATGAGGGAGGTGGGGGTTCCCGCCCCGGCACCGAGCCAGGCCTCGCCCAATGCGTGGGCGTGCACATCGTTGACAACGGCGCACGGCAGCCCCAGCCGCTGTGTCAGGCCGGCGGTGATGTGGGTCCCGGTCCAGCCAAGGATCGCGTCGGTGGCCGAGATGACGGTTCCGTCGGCGGCGTTGATGACGCCGGCGGAGCCAACACCCACGGCGTCCACAACGGCGCCCTGCTCGGCTGCGCGCTCAATGAGGAAGCTCACCAGCACGGCGGTGGCGTCCAGGATGGCCGCCCCGCCATCGCGGTTCTTGGTGGGAATCTGCCCTTGCACCAGGACCGAGCCGTCCTCGGCCACCACTCCGGCTGCCGTCTTGGTACCGCCAAGGTCAACGCCAACTACGTACCGCATAAGAATGTCCTTCAAAGTTTTGGGGCTGGGCTAAGAGTCCATTGCCCCGTCCGGAACACGTGGATCCCGGACGGAGTCAAAGATTCTTAGATAAGGCCCGTGCGCTCAAGGATAACCTTGATGGCTGCGGTCTCGTCCTCATCCAACGCGAGCATCGGGGTGCTCATGACGTTGGTCTTGATGATGCCCATGAGCATCAGCGCGGTCTTGAACGCGCCAAGGCCCGCGGCGTTGCCGGATACACGGCCTGCCTTGGGGGTGTAGACGATGTTGAAGACGTCGGCGATGCGGTCCTGCTCGGCAGCGGCGCCGGCCCAGTCGCCTGCAACGGCCAGGTCGTAAAGGCGGCGGTAAGCTTTCGGGTCAACGTTGCCCAGGCCCGGAACTACACCCTGTGCGCCGCCGAGCAGTGCACCGTCAACAACCACTTCGTGGCCGGTGAAGATATCAAAGTTCGGGATGTCCTTGGCGGCGATGAGCAGCTGGCGGAAGGAGACGTCGTCGCCGGAGGAGTCCTTGACGCCGGCAATGACGCCTTCGCGGCCCAGCTCAACGAGCAGGTCGGTGGGCATCTTGAAGTGGGTGCGCACGGGGACGTCGTAGACGAACAGGGGAACGTCAACGGACGCTGCCACGGTGCGGATGTGGCGGCCGGTCTCCTCGGCGTTGCTGATGGCGTAGTACTGGCTGGTGGCCACGATGCCGTCGGCGCCCAGGGAAACCATGCGGCGGGCTTCTTCAACAACACGGTTGGTGGTCTGCTCGACCGCGCCAACCAGGAGGGGGACCTGCCCGGCATTGACGCCGGCAATGGTGGTCAGGACGGTGTCACGCTCGGTGTTGGTCAGGTGGGTGACCTCGCCGGAGGAGCCGTTGACGAACAGGCCGGTGACGCCGCCGTCGAGCAGGTGGCGGGTGAGGTTCTCCAGGGAGGGAACGTCAATGGCGCCATCGGCGGTGCGGGGGGTGCAGACGGGCGGGATGACGCCCTGGAAACGGGAAGCGACAGTAGTCACGGGATTACTCCAAAATTGTGCTTGATTATTAGGGGAAAATTATGGGCTCACATGTCCGAGGGCCCCGGCCTGACGCGTCAGCGGCAGGCCGGGAGGACGGGGGGGATTAGATGTGAAGGAGCGACGGCGCAGCGCCGAGCAGCTTCTTGGTGTAGTCATTGGTGGGGTTGTCGAAGATCTGCTCGGCCGAGCCCTGCTCAACAATCTCGCCGTAGTACATGACGCAGATGCGGTCTGAAACGTAGCGAACCGTCTGGATGTCATGGCTGATGAAGACCATGCCCAGGTTCAGTTCCCGCTTCAGGTCCGAGAGCAGGTTCAGCACCTGGGCGCGGACGGACACGTCCAGGGCCGAGGTGGGCTCGTCGGCCACGATGATGTCCGGGTCCAGTGCCAGGGCACGGGCAATCGCCACACGCTGGCGCTGTCCGCCGGAAACCTGCGACGGCGTGACCTCGGCTGCCGACTGCGGCAAGCCAACCAGCGACAGCAAATCCGCAACCTTGGCCAGGCGCGATGCGCTGTTTCCGATGCCGTGGATGGCCAGCGGATCAACCAGGATGTCCTGGATGGTCATGCGCGGGTTCAATGCGGTCGACGGGTCCTGGAAAACCACGGAGACGGAGCGGCCGAACTCCTTGCGCATGGCGGCGTTGCGCTTGATGGCAGGCTTGCCATGGAACAACACCTGCCCCGAGGTGGGTGTCTGCAGGCCCACCAGCACCGAGGCCAGCGTGGACTTGCCACACCCGGACTCGCCAACAATGCCCACGGTCTCGCCGCGGCTGATGGAGAAGTCCACGCCGTTGACGGCCTTGACATAGTTCGGCTTGAACAGGCCACCGGAGCGTGTGCGGTGGTGGACGTGCAAGTCCTTGAGCTCAATGACCGGGGTGGTGCCGGTTGTGGCTGCGGTGTGCTTGCTCATCATGCACCTTCCGTTTCTGCTCCGACGGAAACCGTCATTGCGTCATCGCGTTTGTGGCTGGCCCAGAAGTGATCGGTGGCGACACCGTCACGGACGATCGGCACGAACGCCAGGGTCTGGTTCGGATCCGCGTCCGGACGCTGTGAGCGTCCTGCGAACCGGTCGCCGGTGGCAAACTCGCGGGGCGAGGGAACCGTACCGGGAATCTGGTGCAGGCGCACGGCGTCGGACTCGATGGACAGCACCGCACCCAGCAGACCGCGGGTGTATTCGTGGGTGGGGTGGGCGAGCAGCTCGGAGGCCTGTGCAGACTCCACTACCTGGCCGGCGTACATGACCGTGATCTTGTGGGCCAGCGAAGCCACCAGGGCCAGGTCGTGGCTGACGAAGACCATGGCGAAGCCGAGCTGCTCGCGCAGCTCGTTCAGCAGGTCAACAACCTGCTTTTGCACCGTGACGTCCAAGGCTGTGGTTGGTTCATCGGCCACCACAATCTTCGGCGAGCGGGACAAGGCCATGGCGATGAGCACGCGCTGGCGCTGGCCGCCGGAAAGTTCGTGCGGGTAGCTCTTGAGGGTGCGCTCCGGATCCAGCTTCACCAGTTCCAGAAGTTCACGCGGGGTCTTGCGGCCGTTGCGGCGGGTCAGCTGCAACATCTGGTCCTTGATCAGCATGGACGGGTTGAGCGAGCTCAACGCATCCTGGTAGACCATGGCAATCTGTTCGCCGCGAAGGCCGTCGTAGGCCTTGATGGAGCTGTGCTTGATGGCAGGGTCCAGCAATTCCTTGCCGTCGAACTTGATGGAGCCGGTGACCTCTGCCGTCTTGGGCAGCAGACCCATGATGGCCAGGGAGGTGATGGACTTCCCGCAACCGGACTCGCCCACCAGGCCCATGGTTTCGCCTTCACGGACGGTGAAGGAGACCCTGTCCACGATGGGGGTTTCCCCGAATCGACCGGGGAAACGGATGGAGAGGTTGTTGACCTCCAGGATCACCCGGGCGTCCGGGCCCACCTGCGGGAGGCGGTCGGAACGGGAGTTCTCCACGGCCGCAAGCAGGAGCAGTTCCTTGTTCAGGGCAGCGAACGGGTCCTCGATGGCGGCGCGGGCGGCTGCGTCAGCCTTGGCGAGCTCCAGGGCGGCGGCGGCCGAGCCGTCGTCGTCCTTCACGGGAGCGGCCTTGCGCAGCCTCGGGTTCACCATGGCGTCGGTCAGGCCTTCAGCCAGGATGTTCAAGGAGAGCACGGTCAGCAAGATGACCAGGCCGGCGAAGGTGGTTGCCCACCAGCCGCCGGAGAGCACCAGGTTGCGGCCGTAGGAGATGACATTGCCCCAGCTGGGGTTGGGGTCCTGGATGCCGGCGCCCAAGAAGGACAGGGAGGCTTCCAGGATGATGGCGTCGGCAACCATGACGGTGGCAAACACCAGAACGGGGGCGGCAGTGTTGCGCACAATGTGCTTGAGCATGATGTACGTGCGGCCGGCGCCAATGACGCGTTCGGCGCGGACATAGTCCTCGCCGTACTGGGCCAGGACGTTGGCGCGGACCACGCGGGCAATCTGCGGGGTGTAGATGATGCCGATGGCAACGATGATGGTGGGAACCGAGTTGCCGAACGCGGTCAGCAGGACGGCGGCCAGGGCGATGCCCGGGAACGCCATGAGGATGTCCATGATGCGCATGATGACTTCATTGACGGCCTTGGAGGAGGTCGCCGCGAAGGAACCCAGTGTGGCGCCAACAATGATCGCCAGGGCAACCGCGCCGATGCCGATCATCAGGGACGCCTGGGCGCCGTACATCAGGCGGGAAAGGACGTCGCGGCCAATCCGGTCGGTGCCGAACCAGTGGAGTGCGCTCGGAGCCTGGGCGGGATCGCCCGTCTCCAGGGGGTCGTGGGGTGCAATCCAGGGGGCCAGGATGGCCACGATGACAATGAAGAGCAGGAACAGCAGGGCCAGTTTGGAGCCCAGGTTCAGGGCCTTGAAGCGCAGGCCCGGCGCGCTGAGCCGTTCGGCTAGTTTGCTTCGCATGACTTAGACCGTCCTGATTCGGGGGTTGATGAGCAGGTAAAGAAGGTCCACCAGGATGTTCACCAGCACGAACGTCACGGCGATCACCAGGACCACACCCTGAACCAGGTTCGTGTCCGAGTTGGTGATGCCGTTGAGGATCTGCTGTCCCATGCCTGGCAGGGAGAAGATCATTTCGATCACGACGGCGCCGCCCAGCAGGTAGCCGATGCGCAGACCCAGCACCGTCACGGGGGTGACCAGGGCGTTGCGCAGCACGTTCCGGGATACCACCGTGAAGTAGGGAACGCCGTTGCCGACGGCCGTGCGAACGTAGTCGCGGTCAAGTTCTTCAACCATGGAGGTGCGGACCACGCGGATCAGCGAGGCCGACACCGGGACGGCCAGGGCCAGTGCCGGCAGGGCCATGGAGCTGAGCCAGCCGGCAAATCCTTCGGAGGGATCCGCCAGGCCACCGGAGGGGAACAAGGAGTTCTCACCCAGGGCAAACCACTGGATGAGCAGGATGCCCAGCCAGAAGGAGGGGGTGGCGATCGCTGCGATGGAGAAAACGCGGATTAGCTGGTCAACCCAGGTGTCGCGGTACAGCGCGGCAAGGACACCGAAGACAAGCGAAATGACAACTGCGATCAAGACGCCCAAAAACGTCAGCTGCAAGGTCACGGGGAAGGCGGCGGCAATAACCTCGGTGATGGGCTTTGCCGGCGGCAGCGTGGTACCAAAGTCGCCCGTGATCAGGCGGCCCAGGTAACCAAAGTATTGAATGAAGAGGGGGTCGTTGAGACCGTTGACCTGACGGTACTGTTCCAGGGCCTCAGGAGAGGCTCCTTCGCCCAGTGCCGACACGGCACGGTCGCCAGGTGCGAACTGCAACACAACGAAGACGAGCAGGGTGACACCCAAGATCATCAACGGCAGCGCTGCAAGCCTGCGTCCCAGCAGTCGCAAAAAGTTTGCCAATGTACTTACTCCGGTTCTAATTTACGGCACGGCGTTGGGAGCAACTGTGTGCCGCGTCATAGTAATTGTGGTGTGAGACGGGAGGGGCCGTGGCCAACAGGCCACAGCCCCTCCGGTCTGTGTTACAGGGTGAAAATTATGCTGTCCGGCCTACGCCGATGAATGCCACGCCCGTGGTGGGCAGCGGTGCGAAGCCGGCGAGCTTCTTGGGGTCCCAGGCGGTGGGCAGCTTGCGGTGGAAGATCGGGTACAGCGGCGCCTGCTCGGCGATGATGTCAACGATTTCCTTGTACAGCTTCTTGGCGTCGGCCGGGGAGGCTGCCAGTGCTGCATCCAGCTTGGTCTGAACCTGCTTGTACTCGGCAGAGCCGCTCCAGGCGAAACGGTTCTTGGCCCAGGTGTTGCCGCGGAAGAACCAGCTGAGCAGGATGTCGGAGTCATTGCCGAAGACAGAGGGATCGCCGGGAGCTGCGACGACGTCGTAGTTCAGGCCACCAACCTTCTCGGGTGCGTAGACGGCGGCGGAAGCCAGCGGCTCAAGGGTGGTTTCAACGCCAATGGCGTCCCAGTTCTTCTTGATAACCGGGATGACATCCTTGACCCAGGCGGTGTCCGTGCTGGTCAGGGTCAGCTTCAAGTTGGTGACACCGGCGCTGGCGAGCAAGGACTTGGCCTTGGCAGCGTCGTAGGTGTAAACCGTGGAAGCCTTCTGGTAGTTCGGGCTGCCTTCCTGGAAGTAGGAGGAAGCTGCCGTGCCGTTGCCCAGCAGGGCCGTCTTGATGATGGCTTCCTTGTCCAGGGCGTAGTGCAGGGCCTGGCGGACTTCCTTCTTATCGAACGGGGCGCGGCTCAGGTTGAACATGAGGAACATCAGCCCGAATGACTGTACCGACTCTACGGTGACCTTGGCCTTGAGGGCGTCAACGTCCAGGTAGGGAACATCTTCGATGGCCTGGACACGGCCGGACTGCATGGCGGTGACGCGGGCACTGGCGTCGGAGAGCAGGAACCAGGTCATGTCCTTGGCCAGGGCCGGCTTGGGGCCGTTGTAGTCATCGTTGCGTGCGAAGACGATCTTGTCATCCTTGGCGGCGGAAACGAACTTGTACGGGCCGGTGCCGATCGGCTTGGCGTCGAATGCCTTCTGGTCGGCGGAGGCGATGGCCTTGGGAACAACCTTGACCACGGAGATGCGCGGGCCGAAGCCGGCGAACGGGGTGTTGAGCTTGAACTCGACGGTCTTGGCGTCAACAGCCTTCACGGAGTCAATGAAGAAGATGAACTGTGCGAACAGGGCCTTGTTGGCCGGGTCCAGCACGCGCGTGAACGAGTAGGCAACGTCTTCGGTGGTGACCGGGGTGCCGTCGTGGAACTTGGCACCGTCGCGGATGGTGACCTGGTAGGTCTTCTCGTCGATCTTCTTGGGGTCCGCTGCTGCGAGGGCGTTGTAGGGCTCGCGGGTTGCCGGGTGGAGTTCAACCAGGCCCTCGAAGATGTGCAGGTTGGCGGCCAGCGGGGTGGCGCCTGAGGAGCTCATCGGGTCAAAACCGGTGGACAGTGAGTAGGAGATGCCGGCTTCGATGGAGCCATCCTTGTTGACAGCAGCGGCGCTGGCAGATCCGGAGGTGGCCGTCTTGGAGGAGCCGCCACATGCTGCGAGGGTTGCGGTGAACGCAGTTGCAGTTCCAAGGACGCCTGCGGCCTTGAGGAACGTGCGGCGTGAAGCCTTGTTCAGAGGCAGGTTCTGAAGAGTATTGCTCATTCTGTTGACTCACCATTTCGTATGTTAGTTATCGGATGTAGGACGTCCGATGCTTATAGAGAAACTGTAATAGCGGTCACAGCGATTGGTCAAGTGGCTAGGGTCTCGTTTTGGCAACAAGCCTTTTGGTCCACCGGGCGAGGATCCTCGCCAGGTGCACGGCACTGTGGTCAGTTGGTCGAGGGTGAAGAGGGGGCTTCCTTGCCATCTGCGGCGATGGTGGCAAGGTAAGGTGCGAGTTGTCGCTTCGCGGCGCGCCGCCAGGTTGCATAGCCATTATGTAGGCAAGTCGTGGGACATCCGATATTCTATGTCATAAGTCACGTCCCGAGCAGTCGCTTGACTTGAGCGAAGGCCGGTACCATGAGCGCCAAGATAGGGGAGCCTTGTTGTCCACCTCCACATTAGTGCCGAAGGCGCGATTCAGCGCCCAGTCGCGTTTGCGCGCCCTGCAGGCAGACATTATCGAACTCATACTGGATCGCGATTTGGATGCGGGTGACCCCATGCCCACCGAGAATGAACTTTCAGAGGTTCTGGGTGTGGGCCGTAATACCTTGCGTGAATCGCTGAAGGTTCTGCAGGCGCTGGGCGTCATTGAGATCCGCCACGGCTTTGGGATGTTCGTGGCCCCCAGCAACTTCGATGCCCTGGCTGACGGGTTGACCTTTCGCGGCAGGCTGTCCCTGCGCCATGAAGGGCTGGAAGCGCTTCAGCTGGTTGACATTCGCCAGGCCCTGGAATCGGGTCTCATTGGCGCTTGCATCGCCGAGGTCAGCGACGAGCACCTGGTCCTGATTGAGACGGCGGTGGCCAAGATGGAGGCACTGGCTGCGAAGGGCGAAACCTTTGCCGAGGCTGACGCCGAGTTCCATCGCCTGCTCTTTGAACCCTTGAACAACGAGCTCCTGATGAACCTGATGAGCGTCTTTTGGAAGGTGTACCGCAAGATCCACCTGGAGATCGGAACCGGGGGTTCGGATTTGGTGGACACCGCCGCCCAGCACCGCGACATCTACAAAGCCGTTGCCGGCAAGGACGCGGCCACTGCCTCGCTCCTGCTCAGCCGCCACTTTGACGGCATCCGGGCCAAGATCATCCAGTTTGTGAGCCCCGTCTAGGGCCCCTCGCAGTACCGTGGACGACGGCGCGGCCACGGTTGCGCCGTCGTCATTTGGTCCGTGGCCGCGGTTCTCGGCGATACTGTGAGCATGACAGTGCGCAGGGTTCACGCGGGTGGGTACGAGGTGGTCACCACTGACACCGACAAGGTGGGTGAACGCACCTTTTTGCTGGTGCACGGCATCGGCATGGGGATTGCCTATTTTGCCGAACTGAGCCAGGCCCTGGAATCCCATGGGCGGGTGGTGGCGATCGACCTGCCCGGTTTTGGCGACGCACCCGAGCCCAGGAACGCACTGAGCATGGCACAAATGGGCAAGGTCCTGATCGACTTTGTGATGGTTGAGGGGCTTGGCCGACCTGTCCTGGTGGGGCATTCCATGGGCACCCAGGTGGTGGCCGAGGCCGCCGCCCAACGCCCCGACCTCTTTGACGAGTTGGTGCTGGTGGCGCCCACAGTCAATTTGCACGAGCGCAGCATCGCCCGCCAGGCCTGGCGCATGATGCAGGACCTGTTCGGGGAAAGCCCCCGGGTGTTGCTGATCGGTGTGCAGAATTATGCCAAGACCGGGCCCCGCTGGTTCCTCAAGAAACTGCGCTCCATGATGGAACACCCCATCGAGGACACGCTGCCGCAGATCCAGGCCCACACTCTGGTGATCCGTGGCAAGCGCGATCCCGTCTGCCCGCACGGCTGGGTGGAAGAAGTGACGGCGCTGATCCCGGGAGCCTCCATGGTGGAAGTTGATGGCCGCGGCCACGAGACCATGGTCAAGGACGGCGAATGCGTGGCCCAGTACATCCTGACCCACGTGGGCCCGGCATGAAGCCGCTTTTGCGCCCATGGTGGTGGCTGTTGGACTACGTTTACGCTGGCTGGCGCCAGCTGCTCTCATTTTTCCGGCGGCGCTGCCCGGCCACCTTCGCCTCGGGGGACCCGTGCAAGCCCGCCATCGTGCTTTTGCCCGGCGTCTATGAAACGTGGCTCTTCCTGGAACCTGCCGCGCAACGGCTCAACGCCCTGGGCTACAGGGTGTTTGCGGTGCCGGAGCTGGGCGTCAACCGACGGGCCATCCCCGAGTCGGCGGCCGTTGTTGCCACGACCGTGGCGGGGCTGGCCTACGCACACGGCTTTTCGCAGTGCATCCTGCTGGCCCACAGCAAGGGTGGCCTGATAGGCAAGCACGCCATGCTGGACGCCGGGGCCTTCCCCTCATCCGACGCCGGAACAACAGTGCCGGCCCCGGCCGGACCCGCTTCGGGCGGGGCGGTGGAGATCCTGGGCCTGGTGGCCATCGGCACGCCGTTCTCCGGCTCCCTATACGCCCGGTACATGATCTCGCGGACGCTGCGGCACTTCTCCCCGGATGACACGGTTCTCATGTCCCTGCAGGCCGAGACGGACATCAACGCCATGGTGGTCTCCATCTACCCGGAATTCGATCCGCATATTCCCGGCGGCAGCGCCCTGCCGGGGGCCCGCAACGTTGAACTGCCCGTCTCCGGGCACTTCCGCACGCTCCGGGACAAAACCGTGCTGGCCGCCGTCGAACATGCCGTGGCGGGGCTGAGCGGCTGATTAAACCCAAGACCGCGGTTTCCCGCTCGCCCGTTGGGAACAAACAACGCGTAAGCGGGGAAACCACGGTCAAACGGCCGGGCCGCGGTTAGGCGTTGCCGGCAACCACCAGCTGTGCCACCACCTCGGGGGTGAGCGGGCTGCCGGGGAAGGCGGCGATGCGGTTCAGCGGCATCGAGGAGATCATCTTCAGCAGGGACGGGTCCGAGAACAGTCCGGCCCCCTCGCCTCCGGAGGACTGTGCGGCGGCAAAGGCTGCGCCGAGCACCTGCCCGCCCACGGGGTGGGCCAGCCACTCGCCCAACGTCGAGTTCGCGTCCAGGGGCAGCACCACCTCGTCCCCGGCGATCGCAACGGATGAGCTCAGGCGCAGATCGCGGGAAGAAGCGCCCACCTCCACCACATAGTCGCCGCCCTCAACGGTCCAGCCGGCTGCCGGCACGTTGTAAAAGGCCAGATCGTCACGGGTGATCGCCAGCTCAACACGCTTGCTCTCGCCGGGCTCCAGGGCAACGTTGGCGAAGGCGCGCAGTTCCCGAGGTGCACGGACCACCGAGGAGCCGGGCAGCCCCACATAGGCCTGGACCACTTCACGCCCGGCCCGGTCACCGGTGTTGGTCACTTCCACGCTGACGCCCAGGCCCGATTTGCTGGCGGAAAGCTGCAGGTCCGCGTACCCAAAGCTCGTGTAGGACAGGCCATGGCCGAACGGGTAGCTCACCCCCACCTCACGGGCATCGTAGTAGCGGTAGCCAACAAACAAACCCTCACCGTAGCGAACATGTGAGTTCTCGCCCGGGAAGTCCAGATAGGCGGGGGTGTCTGAAAGCTTGACCGGGATGGTCTCGGCCAGCCGGCCCGACGGGTTGAGGGCACCGTACAAGACGTCGGCCACGGCCCCGCCGCCGGCCTGGCCCAGCAGCCAGCCTTCCAGGATGGCGGGCACGTCTGCGGCCCAGCCGGAGACCCGCACCACACTGCCGTTGGAGAGCACCACCACGGTGCGCGGGTTCGCTGCCACCACGGCGGCCAGAAGGTCGGTCTGCTCCGTGGGGAGTTCAATGTGGGTGCGGTCGAAGCCCTCGGATTCGTCCCCGCCGGGCAGGCCCAGGAACACCAGGGCAACCTCGGCCGCCGCGGCCGCTGCCACGGCCTCGGCGAGCAGTCCCGTGGAGTCCGCGCCGTCCAGGGCGTAGCCGGCGGCGAAGCTGGCGTCAGCTCCCAGGGCACGGATCTCATCGAGGGCGTTGTCCAGCCTGGTGGGGTTGATCAGCGAGCTGCCGGCGCCCTGGTAGCGGGGTGTCCGGCCAAACTCGCCAATAACGGCCACCTTCGTGGAGGCGCTCAGGGGGAGGATGCCGCCGTCGTTCTTCAACAGCACAATGCTGCGTCCGGCAACCTCGCGGGCCAGTGCGTGGTGGGCGTCCACGTCGTAGCTGGCCGAGGCATCGGACCCGGCCACCACCTTGTCCACCAGGTCCAGGACCCGGTGGGCGGCCTTGTCCAGGACCGATTCTTCCAGGGTGCCCTCGGCAATGGCGGCGACGATTTGGGCGTCGGTGACCCCGCCGCTGGCCGGCATTTCCAGGTCAAGTCCGGCGGCCAGGCCGTCGACCCTGTTGTTCACGGCACCCCAGTCGGAGACCACCAGGCCGTCAAAGCCCCACTCCTCACGCAGCACGGTGGTCAGCAGCCAAGGGTCCTCGGAGGTGTACACGCCGTTGATCTTGTTGTAGGAGCACATGACCGTCCACGGCTGCGCCTCGGTGACCACGCGCTGGAAACCACGCAGGTAGATCTCACGCAGCGGGCGCTCGTCAATGTCGGCGCTAACCCGCAACCGGTCCGTTTCCTGGTTGTTCGCGGCAAAGTGCTTCAGCGAGGTGCCCACGCCCTGGCTCTGCAGGCCTTTGACCAGGGCGGCGCCCAGCACGCCGCTGATCAGCGGGTCCTCGGAAAGGTACTCGAAGTTGCGTCCGCCCAGCGGTGATCGCTTGATGTTGATGCCCGGGCCCAGCAGCACGCCAACGCCCTCGGCCTTGGACTCCTCGCCCAGGGCCACGCCCACGCGGTGCAACAGCTCGGGATCCCAGCTGGAGCCCATGGCCACGGCGGGCGGGAAGCAGGTGGCCGGGACGCTGTCAGTCAGGCCCAGGTGGTCCCCGCCCTCGCGCTGCTTGCGCACGCCGTGCGGGCCGTCGGTGACCATGATGTCCGGGACGCCGGCGCGCACAAGGGGCTTGGTGCGCCAAAAGCTGGCGCCGCTGGTCAGGGACGCCTTTTCCTCGGTGGTCAGGGTGGGCAGTGATTGCGTTGCCTTTGTCATGGGGGGTCCTTAATCAGTAGCGGAAATTGAGGCGGCGTAGCGCAGGCCGTGACCAAAGCGGAACAACGGGTCAACGGTGTCGAAGGGGACGTCGGGGAGGTTGGCCTGAACTGCCGCCATGGAGCGGGGCAGGTCCATGGGCAGCTTGCCCGCCGGTTCGGCGTCGCCAAAGACGATGTCCAGGAAGGCGGCACTGCCGGCACCAAAGTTCGCCAGGATGGCCGCCGCATCCCCGGCGAGCGGGGTCAGGATGGCCGGGCGGTCCAGGAACACGTCAAGGACGGTCGGCACCGTGCGGCACAGTGCCGTCAGGGTCTCAAGCTGCGTTGCAGGGTAGTCCAGGGAACCGGCGTGGAAGAAGTTCTCAAACATGGTGGCGCGCTGTTCGTAGGGTGCCTGCAAACGGACCAGGGCGACGTCGGCCTGCTCGGGGCTGGCAACGACTGTCGCGTAGCGGGCGGCTGCCCCTGCGTCGACCCCCTCCAGGTAAACCTTGATGCCGCGGGGCAGCGGCAGGGTGGGGGCGCCGCCGTCGGTGGCGTGGTTGCTCAGCAGGGTGAATGACGCGCGCTGGGCGGCCTCCCCGGCGGCCGTGAATTCTGCGCAGCCCACCACTTCCCGTGCCCTGGCCACGTCCACCAGGGGTGAGTCAAAAAGGCCCAAGGTGAACTTTTCCCGGAGCAGGCGGCGGGCCGAAACATCGAGGCGTTCCTCGCTGATCTCCCCGCTGCGCACCAGGTCAACGAGGAGTTCCGGGATCGCCTCCCCGCCGAATTGGTCCGCCCCGGCGTTCAGCACGGCCAGCATGCGCTCGCGGGTGGAGAGGTGCTCCACACCCCAGGCGCGGGCCGGGAACGGTTCCCCGCCCAGTTCGGCGTCGCTGAGCAGGCCCCAGTCGGTGCACACCACGCCGTCGAACTTGTAGCGCTCACGCAGCAGGCCTGTGATGACGGACTTGTTGAAGCCGAAACCCACCTCGTCGTATTCGGTGCCCACGGGCATGCCGTAGTAGGGCATGATCTGGCTGGTGCCGGCGTCGAACGCGGCCTCAAACGGTTTGAGGTGGTGCTCAAAGTTGCCACCCGGGTAGACCTGCTCGCGGCCGTAGGCGAAGTGCGGGTCCTCGCCGTCCTTTTGCGGTCCGCCGCCGGGGAAGTGCTTGGTCATCGTCGCCACCGAATCCGCACCCAGCTCGGTGCCTTGGAAGCCGCGAATGTAGGCTGCGGCCAGCTTGCCGGTGAGCTCGGCGTCCTCGCCAAACGTTGCCACCTGGCGGGACCAGCGCGGCTCGGTGGCGAGGTCGATCTGCGGGTGCAGTGCCACCCGGAGCCCGACGGCGGTGTATTCCTGGCGGGCGATGTCGCCAAAGCGCTCCACGAGTTCCGGATCGCCAATGGCGGCCAGGCCCAGGGGTTCGGGCCACTGGGAGAAGGGCCCGGCGAGCATGGCGGTACCGGGGTTTTCGGTGAAGGAGTGCCGGGGGTCGGTGGAGAGGGTGACCGGAATGCCCAGGCGCGATGAGGCGGCGAGTTCCTGGAGCTTGTTGTGCCAGCTGGCCATCTGGGTGGCATCGGCGGCGGCGCCAAAGACATTGAAGTGGGTCATGGCCCGCCCTGCCACCAGCTCAGTGGTGGCCGGAATCCCGAACATCGGGTGGGCTCCGGCCAGTTCGCCGCCCTCGCCAATGGTGATCATGGTGTGGAAGAACAGCCCGGCCTTTTCTTCCAGGGTCATTTGGCCCAGCAGCTTCTCCACCCGCTCGGCGACGGGCAGGCTGGCATCGCGGAACCCCGGGTCAACGGCGTTGCTTGTGGTGCTTTCAGTCATGGGAGTGGCTTTCCTTTTCGTTTCGGCTCATCAGGCGGGCGTTGCGGAATTCTTGCGGCGGGCGCGGCGGGCGGCGTCCCTGGCCAGGAGTGGGGCGCACAGCCACCACAGCAGCAGGGCCACACTGGTGCCAACGGCTGCCCCTGCAAAGGTGTCGGTGAGCCAGTGTGCGCCCAGGAAGGTCCGGCTCCACATCATCACCAACACGAACGCGATTCCCACCGGCCACCAGTAGCGGCGAGCCGCCGGGGAAAGCAGGGCAGCCACCAAGATCACGATCGCTGCGGTGGAGACGACGTGGCCTGAAGGGAAGGAACCGTGGTCCACGATCACCAGGGGATCTGCGGGGCGTGGCCGGTCAACCAGGTTCTTCACCACCTGTGCCAAGAGAGCCGGCACCAGGTAGCAAAGGAAGGCGAACAGCATTCCCCACCAACGCCGGGCCAGGGCCAGGATGATCAGGATCACCGGGAGCACGATCAGCCCCGGTGGGCGGCCGAAGGCGTCAAGGAAAGCCACCAGGCCGGAGACCGCATACCCTGCGGGGGCCGTGGCGATCGAATGCCACCAGGCGTCGAAGCCCTGATAGAACGGGGCGGCCGGTGCCGGCAGGAGCGTGAACATCATGGCAAGGACAAACGCGGCGCAGGCGGCGGCGGTGACCCATTGCCGCCGCTGGCGCCCATTCCCGGCAGGGGAAGTTCTTCGTTGTTGATTCCCAGCTTGTGACGTCGTCGTCATGAGTTCTTGGCCTCTCATCAAGGAGCGTCATCGTTGACACAATAATGAAAACCATACAATGAACGGTTTGTATATCACAAGGGTTATTTTCTTCACGGCTTGCTGATATAGCATCGGGGCATGTCTGAAAAAGGGTCCTACCCCAAGGGTGTAGCCAAGCGTGAGGAGATTCTGCGGGCTGCCCTGGAGATCTTTTCCCAGGAGGGATACCGCGGAACATCGCTGCGGGAAGTGGCCCGGGCGTGCAACTTGAGCCTGCCTGGCTTGATGCACTACTTCAATTCCAAGGAAGAGCTGCTGGCGGCCATCCTGCAAAAGCGTGACGAACAGGATTTTGCCACCACGCATACCGACGGGGACGACGCCTTCAAGACCCTAAGCGCCATCACCCGCCACAATGCGCAGGTGCCCGGCCTGGTGCAGCTCTACGCAACCCTTTCTGCGGCTGCCAGCGATCCAGCCCACCCCGCCCACGATTTCTTTGTGGCGCGCTACAACGATTTCCGCGCCAGGCTTGCGCAGTCACTGCGGGAACGGCAGGACGCCGGCACCCTTGCTGCCGGACTTGATGCGGACAAGCTCGCCGCCATTGTCATAGCGCTCGCCGACGGCATGCAGGTCCAGTGGATGCTGGACCCGCACATGGACATGGCCGAACATCTCGACTACTTCCTTGAACTCCTGGGCGCCATCTCGCCCTCGAGGTAGCCTGAGCGCTGAATTCCCAGAGCCTGTGGCTACACTCGGATCATGGCGTTTGAACAAAATTCCGAGACCGGCAGTGACCCATCAGGAACACTTGTTAGCGGGGACGTCCGCCGCCACAACCTCAGCGTCGTGGCCCGCTATCTTCTTGACCAAGGGCCGGCGTCCCGAAGCCAGATCGCAGCGGGCACGGGACTGACCCGTGGCTCCGTCACCGCACTGACAACCGTGCTGCTCGATTCCGGGGTGCTTGCCGAGGTGGCGCCGGAGTCCACGCCGTTTCAGGCCTCGGTGGATGCCCGGGCCAAGGGCCGCCCCCTGACGTTGCTGGCGCTGGAAGCCAACCATGTGGCGATCCTGGCCCTCCAGCTGGACGCGGACACCGTGACAGGTTTTCTCACAACGCTCATGGGCAAGCCGTTGCTGCACGTCGTGGAGCACCACAACAGGCCCATGGGCCAGCCCGGCTTGATCCTGGACCGCATGGCCACCGTCCTGGGCTCCTGCCTTGACGAATGCCGGGGGCTGGGGCGGCAGCTGGCCGACATGACGGTGGTGGTGTTTGCCCCTGTTGGCGGGAATCCCGGCATTGTGGTTGCCGACACCGACCTGGGGTGGGGGAGCGTGGACGTCATTGCCGAACTGCGCCTGCGTGAGCCGCGGCTCCCGGACTTTGCCCAGCTGTCTGCCGACTCAACGTTGGCAGCGCAGGCCGAGCTGGGGCTGCTGCCGGACATCCAGGACCTGGTCTACCTCAAAAGCAATTCAGGGATCGGCGGGGCCCTCATCTCCGGCGGTGCCCTGGTGACCGGGGCCCACCAACTGGCCGGCGCCCTGGGGCACCTGCCGCTGGTTCCGCAGGGTGAACAGTGCGCCTGCGGGCAGCGCGGATGCCTGGTCACGGTGGCCGGGCCCGATGAAATACTCCGGGCGGCAGGGCTGGGCAAGGAGCTGGCCAGCGACGGCTTGACGGCGGCGTTGGCGGAGTTGATCAAGCGGATACGGGACGGTGAACCGCGCGCCGTGGCAGCCTGGGAGGCCGCCGTGGACTGGATCAGCAGGGCCCTGCAAATCCTGACGCTGGCATTGGACCCCCAAGTGATTGTCCTGGGCGGATATTGGGCATCCCTTGCCGATTCAGTGGCGGAATCCTTTGCCCGGAACAGGCCTGACCTTGGTGACGGTGCACCCTTGCCGTGGCCGGACGTGGTGGCGGGCCAACTGGCACAGGATGCGGCCCTCATGGGAGCTGTCTGGCAATCGCGTGACAGGCTGCTGCGGGATCCACAGAAAATATTTATATAGTTCAACCCTTGAATTATTAAGAAAATGGACGCATACTCGATTCCTAGGTCCGCCAATCAATGGCGGACACCATCCAGTTTTGCGAAATCTCAATGATGAGGAATCCTCGTGTCCACTCCAGCTCCCTCCTTTGGGGTCGCCCAGCCCGGTGACCCGTCAGCCAGCGTCAATATCCCAAAAGCCGATGAGCCGCCTTCCATAAGCCCTCCCGCCACCAAGGCACTATTGCCTTGGATGGCCATCGTCTCGGTCTTCCTCTTCGCCACCTATGCCGCACTGGGTGGCATCCTGTTGCCCATCCAGGTGGCGTTGATCAGCGAAGCTGACAAAGTCACCAACCTTGCGGTGGTCACCACCGTCTCGTTCATCTTCACCCTGTTTGCCCAGCCGATCGTCGGCGCCTTCAGCGACAGGACCCGAGGCCGGCTCGGCCGCCGTGCCCCCTGGATGCTGATCGGCTCCTCGATTGCCGCCATCGCCCTGCTGGGCCTGGGCGGCATGAAGAACGTCCTGTGGATCACCGTGTTCTGGGTCATCATCCAGGTCGCGTTGAACGCGCTGCAGGGGCCGCTCTCGGCCATCGTCCCGGACCGGTTCCCGCGCTCCAAGCGTGGCGCGGCCTCGGCCATGGTTGGCATGGGCACCATGATCGGTGCCACCCTTGGTGTGGTCGGGGCGGGGCAGTTCGCCAACCACGTGGGGATTGGGTACACGGTCTTTGGTGTCTGTGTGCTTCTGGCAAGCGTTCTCTTTGTCGTGTTCAACCGCGACAGTTCCAGCGTGAGCCTGGAAGTGGAGCCTTTCAGCTGGAAGCAGTTCGCGGCAGGCTTCTGGATCAAGCCGAAGGAGAACCCCGACTTCGCCTGGGCCTTCGCCGCGCGGTTCTTCTTCATCCTGGGCTACTTCGTCATCTCCGCCTACAACCTCTACATCCTCACCGACTACATCGGGCTCTCGATGAAGGACGCTGCGCTCAACGCAGGCCTGCTCGCCGTCGTCGGCATGGTGCCCACCCTGATCTCGATCATTCTGGCCGGTTTCTGGAGCGACAAACTCGGCCGTCGCAAGATCTTCATTTACGCGGCCTCAGTGGTCATGGTGATCGGCCTGTCCATGCCGCTGTTCATGCCCACGCTGACGGGGATGATCATGATGAGCATTTTCAACGGCTTCGGATTCGGCCTCTACATGGCCTGTGACACGGCCCTGATGACGGAGGTCCTGCCCGGTGGCGGCGTCTCCGCAGGCAAGGACCTGGGCATCCTGAACGTGGCCACCAACATCCCGCAGGCCATGAGCCCGGCCGTCGCCGGCGCCATCATCCTCTCGTTTGGCGGCTACCCCACCCTGTTTGTCTTCGGCATGGTCTTTGTGGTCATCGCCGCACTTGTCCTCATCCCCATCAAGAGCGTCCGCTAGGAGCACCCGTCATGACCCCTTCTGCACAGCAACCCCTGGTCACCACAACCGCCGGCACGGTCCGCGGCTTCTGGCGCGACGGCTCGGCGGCCTTCCTCGGCATCCCCTTCGCCGAACCACCCGTGGGCGAGCGCCGATTCCAGGCGCCCGTCCCGCACAGGCCGTGGGAGGGCGTGCGTGACGCGCTGGAGCACGGCGCCACCCCACAGCGCAAGGCCCTCGCCGAGGTTACGCTCATCCCCGAACCCTCCATTGCCGGCGAATCCACCCTCAACGTCAATGTCTTCACCCCGAGTCCCGAGCGGGCCGGCGGCGCAGGCCTGCCGGTGCTGGTGTGGATCCACGGCGGGGGGTACGTTGCCGGCTCCCCGGCAAGCCCCTGGTACGACGGCGCCGCCTTCAACCGCGACGGCGTGGTCACGGTCTCGGTGTCCTACCGCCTGGGCTTTGACGGCTTTGGCTGGATCCAGGACGCCCCGCGCAACCGTGGCGTCCTGGACTGGCTGCTGGCCCTGGAATGGGTGCGGGATAACATCGCAGCCTTTGGCGGGGACCCCTCACGGGTCACCCTCTCCGGCCAGTCGGCAGGCGGCGGAGCCGTCCAGACCCTTCTGGGCATGCCGTCCGCGCAGCCATTGTTCAAGAGGGTGATCTCCCTGTCCGGCCCGCCCACTGCGGCCACCCTGGCCGACTCCGAGGCGTTGGGCCGCAAGCTCGCCGAGCTCGGCGGGGTGGAGCCCACCATTGCGGGCCTGTCGACCCTGGCCGAGGCCGAGGTCCTGGCACTGCAGGGGCAGATTTCATCCGTGGCTGCCGGCGGCGACGCCGACCCCATGGCGGGGCTGAAGGCGTTCCTTGGCGGCGAGGCACTGACCCTGGGCCCCGTCGTGGACGGCGAGCTTATTCCGTTCGCCACGGTTGATGCCTTCGCTGCCGGAATCGGCGCCGACAAGGAACTGATCCTCGGGACCACGGACAACGAGTTCAACATGATCCTCGCCGGCGCCGCCGATTCAATGGCGGCCGTGCCGCCGGCGGCCGTTCTGGGCGGCCTGGGCGTCAACCCGGCAACCATCGAGGCCTATGTCGGGTCACACCAGGACCTGGGGACCGCCGCGCTCGTGGGGCAATTCGTCACGGACCACATGTTCCGGGCGCCGGCACTCAAGCTGGCCGAGGTTCGTGCCGGGACCGGGGCACCCACCTGGCTCTACCGGTTCTCCTGGAACTCGCCGACCATCGGCGGCGCCTGTCACTGCATCGATGTCCCCTTCATGTGGGATGTTCTCGGTGAAGGGCATGTGCCGGCCATTGCCGGCACCGAGCCCCCGCAGGGCCTCGCCGACGAACTGCACGGCAGCAGCGTGGCGTTCATCGCCGCAGGCCAGCCGGGGTGGCCGGCCTATGACGACGCCAACCGCGCGGTACGTGTCTATGACGTGCCCTCCATGGTGGTGTTCGACGGCTACAGCGACACCCGCGCCCTGCTCGCAGAGCGCGTCGCCTAACCGGAGCCACACCCCCGTCTGTTCCCCATATGGCAGTACTTTGTCCGCTTTCCCGTTGTTGGACGACAACGGGAAGCGGACAAAGTAGTGTTGTGCGCCGAAAGCTTTAGTTAAAGCAAAAAGCGGCCCACCGAAGTGGACCGCTTTTCTTATTGTGCGCGCGAAGGGACTCGAACCCCCAACCTCCTGATCCGTAGTCAGGTGCTCTATCCATTGAGCTACGCACGCATATTCTGTTTCTTTGTTTCTTTGTTGACCCTCGGGCCGTGAATAACTCTAACCTGAGTTGGCCCTTGTGTACAAATCGAGACAGTCCCAAATCGCGGTGTTCCCCGACACTAGACCGGTCTAGGTGATGTGCATCACAAATGATAACCATAACAAAATGCGAAATCCCCGCAAGTTAGGGATTTTCCACCCAAGGAGAGGGTGCACATCCCATGTCCAACGCCTGAGGGTGCCGAATTTTGGGCCATAGCATTTAGTCACCAACTGACTGACCCAATGAAGGGATACATGATGGGCCACGCGCCAGTGCAGGAATCTGTTGAGCAGGCAATGACCACCCATAGCGGCCTGGCCGCCTGGGTTGCGGAGGTTGCAGCCCTTACCCGGCCGGAGAATATCCATTGGGTCGACGGATCCGAGCGCGAATATGCCGAGCTTGCCGACGAGTTGGTTAGCGCCGGGACGTTCACCCGGCTCAATCCGGAACTGTTTCCGAATTCCTTTGCCGCGTTTTCCGATCCCAAGGACGTGGCCCGTGTTGAGGGCAGGACGTTCATTTGCTCCAAGAGCGAGCGCGACGCCGGGTTCACCAACAATTGGATGGAACCGTCGGCGATGAAGGCGATCCTGGATGACAGGTTCGCTGGCACCATGCGCGGACGCACCATGTACGTCATTCCCTTCGTGATGGGCCCGCTGGACGCGCCGGATCCCAAGTACGGAGTCGAGATCACCGACTCCGCCTACGTTGTCACCTCAATGCGCATCATGGCCCGCATCGGCACCGATGTGTTGCGCCAGATCGAACTCAGCAACGCCTTCTTCGTCCCGGCCCTTCACTCCGTGGGCGCCCCGCTGGCTCCCGGCGAGAAGGATGTGCCGTGGCCGTGCAACGATGAGAAGTGGATTGTCCACTTCCCCGAGGAGCGCTCCATCTTCTCCTACGGCTCCGGCTACGGCGGCAACGCGCTGCTGGGCAAGAAGTGCTTCGCCCTGCGCATCGCCTCCGTCATGGCCCGCGACGAAGGCTGGCTGGCCGAGCACATGCTGATCCTGAAGCTCATCAGCCCGGAGAACAAGAGCTACCACGTGGCTGCGGCGTTCCCGTCGGCCTGTGGCAAGACCAACCTGGCACTGCTGGAACCGACCATTCCCGGCTGGAAGGCCGAGACCCTGGGCGATGACATCAACTGGATGCGCTTTGGCAAGGAAGGTGAACTCCGTGCGATCAACCCGGAGGCCGGCCTGTTTGGCGTGGCCCCCGGCACCGGATGGTCCACCAACCCCAATGCCATGGCGGCGATCGCCAAGGGAAACTCGGTCTTTACCAACGTCGCCCTCACCGACGACGGCGGTGTCTGGTGGGAGGGCATGACCGATCAAGTGCCCGCCCACCTGATCGACTGGCAGGGCAATGACTGGACGCCGGAGTCCTCAAACCCGGCAGCCCATCCCAACTCGCGGTTCTGCACGCCGATCGACCAGGTGGACATGCTCTCTTCCGAGTACTACGCACCCGACGGGGTGGAAATCAACGCCATCTTGTTCGGCGGCCGGCGCAAGACCACCATTCCGCTTGTCACCCAGGCCCGTGACTGGACCCACGGGATCTTCATGGGTTCCACGCTGTCCTCGGAAACCACCGCGGCCGCCACGGGTGCCGTTGGCGTGGTCCGCCGCGACCCCATGGCCATGCTGCCCTTCATGGGGTACGACGCCGGCGACTACCTTAAGCACTGGATCGACCTCTCCGCCAAGGGCAACCAGGCCCGGCTGCCGAAGATTTTCCTGGTGAACTGGTTCCGCCGCACATCAAGCGGCGGCTTTGCCTGGCCCGGTTTTGGCGAGAACAGCCGCGTGCTCAAGTGGGTCGTGGAACGCCTTGAAGGCAAGGCCGAGGCCGTGGAGACGCCCATTGGCCTGATCCCTGCCCCCGGCGCACTGGACCTGACAGGGTTGGAGGTTCCCACGTCGGACCTTCAGGACGCCCTGAAGGTGGTTCCCGCCGAATGGGAGGAAGAGCTCAAGGGCATCCAGGAGTGGTACGCCCGCTTCGGTGAATCGCTGCCGGCCGAGATGGCCGCACAGTTGGATGACCTGAAGGCCCGCTTCGCAGCCTAGGCATAAAACAGTGGCGCGGCAGTTGCTTCCGCAAGTGCCGCGCCACTGGTGTGTGTGGATGGATTGTCAGCTGGCCCCGGCAAGCCAGAGGTCCGGGCCAAACACCTCGTAGTGGATCTTGGTGGCGGGAATGCCGGCGTCGATCGCCTGGTTGCGGATGGCCTTCATGAACGGCAGCGGCCCGCACACATACATGGACGCGTTGGCCGGAATGTCCAGGCCGGCCAGCGACATGAAGCCCTTGTGGAAGCCGTCCGTGGGTTCCTCCAGCCACAGCTGCAGTTCGGCGCCGTCGATCGCCTCGACGTCGTGGGTCATCTGATCACGCAGGGCCCAGGCGGCAAGGTTCTTTTCGGCGTGCAGCACCATGACTTCGCGGCCGGTTCCACTGGCGGCCAGTGACCGCAGCGCAGACGCCGACGGCGTGCAGCCGATCCCCGCCGTGGCGAACACCACCGGGCCCTCGCCGTCGAGCGTCACATCCCCATAGGGGTTGGAAAGCTCCAGGACGTCGCCCACCTGCACGTCGCGGTGCAGCACGGGGGAGACCTCGCCGCCGTCGTCGCGCTTGGTGGTGAATACACGGCGGGTCAGCGAATCGACGTCGGCGGACAGCGAGTACTGCCTGCACTGCAGCAGGCCCTCGGGCAGGGCCACCTTGACGCTGACAAACTGGCCGGGGCGGGCGGCGCTGACGGGGGTGTCGTCGGCCGGTTCCAGCACGAAGGTGACGGCGTCGGTTCCGGCGGCGTTCTTTTCCACCACCGTCCAGGGCATCCACATCTTGTCATTGGCCTGCTGGGCGTAGAGGCCCTTTTCAATCTTGATCAGGGCGTTGGCCATGAGCCAGTACACCTCGGTCCAGGCATCGGCGATCTCCGCGGTGATGACGTCCGCGAGCTCCTCGGCGATGGCCTCAAAGAGGTACTTGTAGACAATGTCGTATTGGTCCTCGGTGATGCCCAGGGCCGTGTGCTTGTGGGCGATGCGGCTCAGCAGCTGCTCCGGGATGACGTCCGGGTTGGCCACCAGTGCCGTGGCGAAACCGGCGATGGACCCGGCCAGCGCCTTCTGCTGCTCGCCGTTGTTCTGGTTGGCCCGGCTGAACAAGCCATCCAGCAGTTCCGGGTGGGCGGCAAACATGCGGCCGTAGAAATTCGGCGTGATGGCGCCCAGACGGGAGCCCACCAGGGGCAGTGTTGCGGCGACCAGCGGGCGGGACTTTTCCGAAAGCATCGTTACTCCTTGGGTGGAATTCGAGGTGACAATCCAAAAGTAGCATCTGAAATGCGTCTTTAAAGCTACAATTTCTACGAGTTGTAGAAAATCGTTGGATTGGTGCGGCTCAGTCCGGGCGGCGCGTGCTTAACGTCACAGTGACGGGGCCGGGGGAGGGCTTGCCGGCCAGGCTGTTGATGCTCACAGCGTCCAGTGAGGCGTAGAAGGCCTCGCGAGCCTGGTTCAGGGCCCCCCGCAGCCCGCAGTCATGGATCAGCGGGCATGCGCCCATGTCGGTTTGGCAGCTGGCCACGTCCGCGTGCCCGTCGAGGGTCCGCAGCACGGCGCCCACCGTGGCCAGCTTGCCGGCCGCGGAAATGCGCACGCCGCCGCTGCGGCCCCGGATCGCTTCAACCAGGCCCATCCGCCGCAGTGCCAGCACCGCCTTGCTGACGTGGTTGTAGGGGGTCCCCACGGACCCTGCCAGTTCGCGGGTGGTGGGCAGTTCGGCTTCCGGCGTCGAGCACAGCACCATGAGGACGCGCAGGCTGACATCGGAGAACGCGTTGATGCGCACCGGCTAGACCCAGATTTGGATCTCGCCGGGCTCCAGGAACGGCTCCGCGAAGTCCCAGCCCTCCGGCGCCTGCCGGTATGGGCGCACCGCCGAGACGCTCACACCGTTGCTGTGCTCGGCCATGACGTGGATGGCGTCGGTGGCGTCGTCCGGCAGGTGAATGTCGCAGACGACGGCGGCGGCACGGTTTTGTCCCTTTTGTTGCGTCAGCGCCTCGTACAGGTCCGCGATCATCGTGTCGGCGTCCAACTCGGATTCCTCCTCGCCTTCCACGGTGTTCGGGGAGACGGCCACCAGGCTGATGTTGCCGTCGTTGCTGACCACCAGGGCCACCGGAAGGAATGCGCCATGGGCCTGGATCTGGTCCCCGGCCACGCCAAGGGCCGTGCCAATGAGCTTGTTCAGGTCGTCCTGGACCAGCTGGTCGGCGGCCGCCTGCTCGGGGCTGGGCGTCGGTGTGTCGTTGCTTTCCATCGGTGCTCCTAAGAGGGGGGGCGGTGGACGGTGTTACTGGCGGACCAGTGCCAGGACGGCGTCGCGGATGTCGGCCATGGTGCTGGCATCCACGGCCTCGGCGTTCAGGCGCAGGAACGGTTCGGTGTTGGAGGCGCGCAGGTTGAACCACCACTGTCCGTTGTTGGCGGTGAAGGTCAAGCCGTCGAGCTCGTCGATCGTGACGTCGTCGTTCGTGTAGGCGGCACGCACACGGGCCACGGCGGCGGGGACGTCGGCGAGCTGGGAGTTGATCTCCCCGCTGGAAACGTAGGGCTCGTATTCGCGGCCCAGATCGGACAGCGGGCCGTCCTGCTCGCCCAGGGCGGCCAGAACGTGCATGGCGGCCAGCATGCCGGTGTCCGCATTGAAGAAGTCGCGGAAGTAGTAGTGGGCCGAGTGCTCCCCGCCAAATACCGCACCTTCGGCGGCCATGGTGGCCTTGATGAAGGAGTGCCCCACGCGGGTGCGGACCGGGCGCCCGCCGTCATGGGCGATCAGCTCGGGCACGGCGCGGGAGGTGATGAGGTTGTGGATCACGGTGGGGTGCTCCTCACCCAGCGCCTTGGCGCGGGCGATCTCGCGGCGGGCCACCAGGGCTGTCACGGCGGAGGGGGACAGGGGTGCGCCGAGCTCGTCGATGACAAAGCAGCGGTCGGCGTCGCCGTCGAACGCCAGGCCAATGTCCGCGCCGTGTGCCACTACAGCGGCCTGGAGGTCCACCAGGTTGGCCGGCTCCAGGGGATTGGCGGGGTGGTTCGGGAAGGTGCCGTCCAGCTCAAAGTACAGCGGCACAATCTCAAAGGGCAGGCCGGCGAGCAGCGTGTCGCCAAGGACTGCGGGGGTGGTCATGCCGGCCATGCCGTTGCCGGCGTCGACCACAATTTTCAAGGGGCGGGAGTCAGAAAGATCCACCAGTTTGCGCAAGTATTCGGCGTAGTCTTTCAGGACATCGGCCTCGGTGATGGTGCCCTTGGCAGGGGCTGCCGGGACGCCGTCGGACAGGTAATTTTGGGCGAGATCGCGGATGTCCATCAGCCCGGTCTCGGAGGAGACGGGGACGGCGCCGGCCTTGGCCATCTTCATGCCGTTGTATTCGGCAGGGTTGTGGCTTGCCGTGAATACGGTACCGGCGGCATTGAGCACACCGCAGGCAAAGTAAAGCTCGTCTGTGGAGATCAGGCCAAGGAGCTGGACATTGGCGCCGCGGCGGGCAGCGCCGTCGGCAAAAGCTTGGGAGAACTCGGGGGAGGATGGGCGCATGTCCCCGCCCACCAGCACGGTTTCCCCGGACAGGCCCAGCACATCAACAAAGGCCGCGCCAACGGCGTGGACGGATTCGGCGGTGATGCTTTCGCCCACAATGCCGCGTACGTCGTACGCCTTGAAGGAGCTGGACAGGTCAACGGGTACATTCTCTGCAGTAGTCACCTGTCCATGGTACCGGGCGCGCCCGCTGTGGCGGGCGGGTTATCCACAGATTTGGTGCCGGCGGGCCGTGGGGGATTCCATTGTCGGTGGCCACTGAAATACTTAGGAGCATGACACCAAGCCAGTCCCCGTCCCTGCCCCCGGCCACCGTTGAGACCTCCGCCACCCGTGAGCAGGCGTTGGTGGTGCTGCGAAAGCTTGTGGGACGGGCAGATGCGGACTTCCACGACGGCCAGTTTGAGGCCATTGAGGCGCTGGTCGACGCCGGCCGGCGGGCCCTGGTGGTCCAGCGCACCGGTTGGGGGAAGTCGGCTGTGTACTTTGTTTCCTCCCTGCTGCTGCGTGCCCGGGGCGCCGGCCCCACGCTGATCGTCTCCCCGCTGCTGGCCCTGATGCGTGACCAGGTGGCAGCCGCCGAGCGTGCCGGTGTGCGGGCCATGGCCATCAACTCGGCCAACGCCACCGAGTGGGACCTGGTCTCCGCGGCACTGGCCGCCGACGAGGTGGATGTGCTCCTTGTCTCCCCGGAACGGCTGACCAACCCCTCCTTCAGGGAGAACCAGCTCCCCACCCTGATCCGGCGCACGGGGCTTTTGGTGATTGATGAGGCACACTGCATCTCCGACTGGGGGCACGACTTCCGGCCGGACTACCGCCGGATCGCGGACCTCATAGCCCAGCTGCCGGCGTCGGTCCCGGTCCTGGCGACCACCGCCACGGCCAATTCCCGGGTGGTTGCCGACATCGAGGAACAGTTGGGGGCCGGCGTATTCACCATCCGGGGCCCGCTTGCCCGCAAGTCCCTGCGGTTGGGCGTGCTGCGCCTTGCCGATTCCCGGGACCGGCTGGGCTGGTTGCTCACGCACCTGGCCGAGCTGCCCGGCAGCGGCATCATCTACACCTTGACGGTCTCCGCGGCCGAGGACACCGCCCGCCTGCTGGCGGAGGCCGGGCACGTGGTCAAGGCATACACGGGCCGCACCGACACCATGGAACGGGAGGCCCTGGAGGAGGCGCTCAAGGACAACCAGGTCAAGGCGCTGGTGGCCACCAGCGCCCTGGGCATGGGGTTCGACAAACCGGACCTGGGGTTCGTGATCCATTTGGGCGCGCCGTCGTCCCCGGTGGCCTACTACCAGCAGGTGGGCCGTGCCGGTCGTGGCAGCGCCAATGCCGACGTCCTGTTGATGCCGGGGGCGGAGGATCAGGACATCTGGCAGTACTTTGCCACCGCCTCGATGCCCGCCCAGGACAAGGCGATGGCGGTGTTGGAGGCCCTGGGTGCGGCTGCCAAGCCCATGTCCACCCCTGCCTTGGAGGCGCGCGTGGACCTGCGCCGCACCC
>Ga0075017_100000244_pt1 | contig 27851 bp, 21 predicted proteins | sample AleBraG_ABR_2012_FD_71475 | JGI IMG/M metagenome (GOLD analysis project Ga0075017, IMG submission 71475) | Freshwater sediment microbial communities in response to fracking from Pennsylvania, USA - Alex Branch Run_MetaG_ABR_2012 | ecosystem: Environmental > Aquatic > Freshwater > Creek >... | reverse complement strand
CGCCGAGAGGCACAAGTGCGAGCTGCGGATACTGGCGAGTACGGTGGTGCGCGCTCCTCCGAAGCGCGCGTCAGGAGAACTCTGTTTTCCCTTGACAAAGACTTACATGGATGTCGGCTAACCGGAAGCTATCTGATAGTTGGAGAAAAACCGACGTAGCCATCTGGCCGGTGTCAGGGGGTCCGCCGAGGCCGCCCGGGACACTCCGTCAGTTACGCGCGGTAACAAATGCCACGACTCCGGAAACGCAACCAACCCGCGCATTACTGGGTTCCGGTGCGGTAGCGCAGCTTCTTCACCCGCTGGCGCGCCGCACAGAGGTTGAAGTCGCGGAAGCGCGTCTGCCAGATGCGGCGCGGAAAGTCAAAATTCCCACCCAAGCAAAAGGCGCTTGGGTGGGGCACCCGGCTCAATTCAAATTGAGCCACTACCGACAGCTCTCTTTCCCCGAGCTCAGGCAAGGTCGTAGCGATCAAGGTTCATCACCTTGTTCCACGCAGCGACGAAGTCCTTCACAAACGCCTCCTTCGAGTCGTTACAGGCATAGACCTCCGCAATTGCCCGGAGTTGGGAGTTCGAACCGAAGACAAGGTCGACACGGGTGCCGGTCCACTTGATTTTGCCGGTCGCGCGATCGCAGCCCTCAAACACGCCTTCGGATGTAGAGGCTTGCCACTTCGTATTCATGTCGAGCAGGTTGACGAAGAAATCATTCGTCAGCGTCTCGGGGCGGTTGGTGAAGACGCCGTGCTTGGACTGCCCGAAGTTCGCATTCAGGGCGCGCATGCCGCCGATGAGAACCGTCATCTCGGGGGCAGTCAGTGTCAGCAACTGCGCGCGATCCACCAGCAACTCTTCCGCCGAGCCTTGACGTCCCTTGCGGAGGTAGTTGCGGAAGCCGTCTGCGGCCGGCTCGAGTACGGCGAACGAGTGCACATCGGTCTGCTTTTGCGAAGCATCCGTGCGCCCAGGCGAGAAGGGAACTTTAACATTGTGCCCTGCCTTTTTCGCCGCTTCCTCGACGGCTGCGCAGCCGCCCAGAACGATCAGGTCGGCTAGCGAGACCTTCTTCCCGCCGGACTGCGAGCTGTTGAAATCCTTTTGGATCGCTTCGAGCTTTTGCAGCACCTTCGCGAGTTCGGCCGGCTGGTTGACTTCCCAATCCTTTTGCGGCGCGAGGCGAATGCGCGCACCGTTCGTCCCACCGCGCTTGTCGGAGCCGCGGAACGTGGCCGCCGAAGCCCAGGCAGTGGTGACGAGTTGGGAGATCGACAGTCCGGATTTGAGGATCGTGGCTTTCAGAGCAGCAATGTCCTGCTCCGCGATCAATTTATGATCCACAGCTGGAACAGGGTCCTGCCACAGCTGGGACTCCTTCGGAACGAGCGGGCCAAGGTAGCGCGAGATCGGCCCCATGTCGCGGTGTGTCAGCTTGAACCACGCCCGGGCAAATGCGTCTGCGAACTGATCCGGATGCTCGTAGAAGCGCCGTGAAATCTTTTCGTAAGCAGGGTCGAAGCGCAAGGAGAGGTCCGTGGTCAGCATGGAGGGCGCGTGACGTTTTGAGCGATCGTGCGCGTCCGGCACGGTACCGTTGCCTGCGCCGTTCTTCGGTCTCCACTGTTGCGCACCAGCAGGGCTCTTGGTCAGTTCCCATTCGTAGCCGAACAGGTTCGCGAAAAAGTTGTTGCTCCACTTCGTAGGCGTCGTGGTCCACGTGACTTCCAGGCCGCTGCCGATCGCGTCACCCCCTTTGCCCGTGCCAAATTTGCTCGTCCAGCCGAGGCCCTGTTCCTCGATGCCGGCGGCTTCCGGCACTGGGCCCACCAGTGCCACATCGCCAGCGCCGTGGGCTTTGCCGAAGGTGTGACCGCCGGCAATCAGCGCAACCGTCTCCTCGTCATCCATCGCCATGCGGGCGAAAGTCTCTCGGATATCCCGTGCCGCAGCGATTGGATCGGGCTTTCCATTCGGCCCTTCGGGATTCACATAGATCAGACCCATTTGCACGGCAGCGAGGGGATTTTCGAGATCACGGTCGCCGCTGTAGCGCTCGTCCGCCAGCCACTTGCCTTCAGGTCCCCAGTAGATATCCTCTTCGGGCTCCCAGACGTCCGGGCGCCCGCCGCCAAAACCGAAGGTTTTGAATCCCATCGAGTCCAAGGCGACGTTGCCGGCGAGAATCATGAGGTCGGCCCAGGAAATTTTCCGCCCGTACTTCTGCTTGATCGGCCACAGAAGGCGGCGCGCCTTGTCGAGGTTGACGTTGTCGGGCCAGCTATTGAGTGGAGCGAAGCGCTGCTGACCGGCTCCGGCGCCACCACGGCCGTCGCCGATGCGGTACGTACCGGCGCTGTGCCATGCCATCCGGATGAAAAGCGGCCCATAGTGGCCAAAGTCGGCCGGCCACCAGTCCTGCGACGTCGTCATCAAGGCATGCAGGTCCTTGATGACGGCATTCAGGTCGAGGCTCTTGAACTCCTTAGCGTAATCGAACTCCTTGTCCATCGGATCGGACAGGGGGGAGTGCTGGTGCAGGATCTTCAGGTTCAGCTGATTGGGCCACCAGTCCGCATTCGACGTGGACCCAGCTGCGGTGTGTGGAAACGGGCACTTTGCTTCGGTTGACATGATTGCTCCTTCTTTTAAGAAAACTGTGACGAACTACGAAACCATCGTGGCTTTGCCATCCGCGCAATCGCTGATCCTTATCAAGACTTCACCTATCGGCAGCGTCGAAATTTGTTATGCGGCATTTGGTTAGTCATGGTGGAAATAGAAGAGGTTCCCGTCCAGATCCTTTACGGTGAATTGCCGTAATCCCCAGGGCTTTTTTTCCAGAGGATCCACGATGTTCGCACCTAACGACTTCAGTTCCTGGTGCGACGCATCGATATCTTCGGCGAACACCCAGTGAACGGCAGGTTCGAACGGCGGTTTCCTCTTCCGAAAGAATATCGCCACATGACCGCGCGACACGGCCCCAATTTCTTTACCGGCGTAAAGCCATCCGACCTCAAAGCCGAGTGCATCTCTGTAATGCCGTTGTGCGCGTTCGACATCAGCGACCGGCAACTCCGGCACTGGCCGACCAATTGAGCTCATCTTCCCTTTTGCGCCCACAGAGCTCTCCTTCATCCGACAAAACACCCACGTGTCAAATCAGGACCGCTACACAGCTATCGGAAATGTTGGACAAGATTCCCCTTCGGTACAGAATGTCTTGCTTAGGTTTTTGCGCGGCAGCGGCGACAGAGGCCAAAGACCTCGATCAAGGGCTGCGTCAGATCAAAGCCAGCCGGCAGTTGCCGGGATAGGCGCTTGAAATCGATGAACTCACCTTCGATGTCGCGCACCGATTTGCAGCGAGAGCAGACCAGGTGGTGATGAGGTTTGAGATTTCCGTCCACGCGCAAGGTGGAGGCATGAGGACTGACCTCTCGCAGCAACCCGCATTCCACGAAAAGCCGCAGATTTTTGTAGACCGTGGCGAGAGAAATGGATGGAATGCGACGGCGGACCGCGGCGTAAATGTCTTCTGGAGAATAGTGGCCGTGGGAAGCGATGACGGCCTCATAGACCACCTGACGCTGGTGCGTGACCGCCAAACCGTGCTTCGCGGCCCGCTCACGGAACTGTTCATGGGTGAGGCGCATGATTATCGAACGAGAATGATTATAAAACGACCGAGAGCAGTGTCAACCGAAATCCTTCTTCTTCCGGCGCTCGCTGTACCTGAAAGCGCGCTCTAGTCTTTGAGTCTACCGCCGAGGCGGCGGCCGACGATGAATTTCAGGATCAGGTGGTCGGTGCCATGAGTTACGCCGACACCGAGGCCGGTGTTGAACTCCCATTGCGGGCTCAGGTCGAGGTCGAGGGTGGGAAAGAATTGCTGCTGCTGATCGGCGAGGGGATCGAAGCCGGTGACGGGGCCGAGCGCGCCGTAGTATTCGAGGCCGACGGCGACTTTGCGGGTGACGTCGTAGCTGACTTTGACATTGGGAGAGAACTCGAAGCCGCGGCTGGAGTTTGGGCCGTGCAGCGAACGGTCGAAGCTGGGGTTGAAGGCGAGGTACCAGGGGCCGATTTTCTTGTCGACGATGGGGCGGATTTCGAGGGTCCATTTGTCGGGGGAGAAGCGGGGCGGCTGGTAGCCGATCTCCGAAGAGAGGCTGACGCCGACGGGCCACTTCCATCGTTCTGGAATACGAACACGAGGGCGGATGTGGTCGCCGGCCCACTGCCAGCCATAGTCGGGGCCGGCAGAGGAGAAGATGTAGAAGCCCACCTCGAACCAGTCGTTGAAGCCGTGAGTGATTTCGACTGTTTCACGAACAGAATGATTGGTGGGATAAGTGCCGTCGCTGGAGGTTTTGCTGCCATCGAGGGTGATGTTGCTGTGCAGCTCGATCATGGTGGCGCGGGGCAACATGGTTTCGGAGCCGTAGACCTGGATTTCGTAGTTGTCTTGCGCGACGGCGTAGAGCGCGGAGGCGAGAAACAGCACCGTGCACAGAAAAAGATGAAGCCGCGTTAGGCGCGCCAGCAGCACGTTTGAGAGCCTCCACACGGGGAAAACAGGTGCTTTCAAATCTAGCACGAGCGCTAGAGTTGCGCCTTGCGGCGGAGCGCGCCCAGAGAGCGGATTGCGCCTTGCAGGCGCTGGATGGGACCAGAGGAAAAGAGTGAGTCGACGAAGCCTTCCATTTGGCGGGAGAAATCGGCGCCGTAGCCGAACCACCAGATTTTTTTCATACCGGAAAGGCGGTCGGAGTCGAGGTACTTGATGCGAACGACTTCTTCGAGGCCCAGACGGCCGTGGGTGCGGCCGATGCCGCTGTCTTTGACGCCGCCGTGGGGGGCTTCGCTGATGCCGAAGCAAGAAACCGCGTCGTTGATCATGACGGTACCGGCTTCGAGGTGAAGCGCGAGACGCTCGGCGCGGGCGCGATCGCGGCTCCAGATGCTGGCGGCGAGGCCGTAAGGGGAATCGTTGGCGAGGCGGACGGCTTCTTCGTCGCTGGGGACGGACATGATGGGGAGGACGGGACCGAAGGTTTCTTCGCGCATGATGCGCATGTCGTGGGTGACGTTGGTGAGCACGGTGGGCGCGTAGAAGTTGGGGCCGAGTTCGGTGAGGCGGCGGCCGCCACAGAGGATTTGCGCTCCGGCGGCGCGGGCGTCGTCGACGTGCGCTTCGACGATGCGGAGTTGGCGCTCGTGAATCATGGGACCTATGTCGGTGGTGGGGTCCGCGCCGTTGCCGACGTGGAGGCGCTGCGTTTTTTCGAGGCAGGCGGCGACGAACTGGTCATGCAGGCTGTGATGGACGTAGCAGCGCTCGATGGAGAGGCAGGTTTGGCCGGCGTTCATGAAGGCTCCCCAGACGGCGCCGGAGGACGCGATCTCGAGGTCGGCGTCATCCAGGACGAGCATGGGATCTTTGCCGCCGAGTTCGAGGACGACGGGCAGGAGACGTTCGGCGGCGGATTGCGCGATGCGTTTGCCGGTGGCGACGCTGCCGGTGAAGATGATCTTGTCGATGGCGGAGTTGACCAGGGCGGCGCCGGTGAGGCCGTCGCCGACGCTGACTTGAAAGACGTCGGGCGGGACACCGGCAGCGAGGAGGAGCACTTGCAGTTTGAGGGCTGCGAGAGGCGTGAGCTCGGAGGGCTTGAGAACGACCGTGTTGCCGGCGACCAGGGCAGCGAGAGTTTCGCTGGCCGGGGTGGAAAAGGGATAGTTCCAGGGGGAAATGATGCCGATGACGCCGTAAGGCTCGCGCAGGAGGAATCCGGACTTGGTTTTCATGGCCGGATTGCCGTGGGGGACGGGTTGCGGGCGCAGGCAGGCATAGGCGTTCCGAATACAGAACCGAGCGGCGTCGAGGGTGACTAGGACTTCGGTGGTCAGGGATTCGACGTAGGGTTTGCCGGCTTCTTCGGTGATGAGGCGGGCGACCTGGGACTTGCTTTCGTGAAGCAGGCGCTGGAATTCACGGAGGATGGCGATGCGGGGGCGGATGCCGAGGGCGTTCCAGGCGGGCTGGGCGGCGCGGGCGCGGGCGACGGCGGCGTGGACTTCGGAGTCGGGGGCGCAGTCGAGTTCGCGCAGGAGGTCGCTGGTGGCGGGGTTATGGGAAGCGATTTTGCGGGCGGCGCTCTCTAGGGTGGGAGGCATGGGCGGGATCATTCTAAACCTGCGGCGGGACAGGGACGAAATAGCGGTGCGGGGTAGGCTACCGAGCGATTCGATCGCGATTTGTTGTTGAGCAGCGAGCATCGCCAAGCTGTTAGCCAACTTCATTTCGCCCGGATCACGCGGATTTCGCGGATCAGAACCTCAACCGCAAGAAGACAGGAGTGGAAGAGATCGTCTTGCAGGTGAGAGCGGGCTCAATATTCCACGCTGACGAGGTAGAGGCCGCTGGCGGGGGCGGTGGCGCCGGCGGCGGAGCGGTCTTTGGCGGCGAGGATGCGTGCGACGTCTTCGCGGGTGAGGGTGCCTTTGCCTACGAGGAGGAAGGTGCCGACGAGGTTGCGCACCATGTGGTGGAGGAAGCCGGAGCCGCGGACGTTGTAGGTGAACTCGTCCGAGGTACGCTCCCAGGCGGAGGAGAAGATGCGGCGGACGTTAGAGAGGGAGTCTTGTTCTCGTTCTCTATTCTTCTCTTCTCTTCCCTTCTCTGGATCGCTGGCGACGAAGGAGGTGAAATCGTGTTCGCCGACGATGATGTCGGCGGCGGCGGTCATGGCGGCTTCGTCGAGTGGGTAGGGATAGTGCCAGACGTAGCGCGCGAGGAAGGGTGGGCAAATGGTTTGGCGGAAGATGCGGTAGCGGTAGGTTTTGGCGTGGGCGGATTTGCGGGGGTGGAAATCAGCACTCACCTCTTCCACGGAAAGAACGCGGATGGCGGCGGGCAGCGTGTCATTCAGGGCTTTGAGGAGGTTCTCGGCGGGGATGGGCGAGGCGGTGGAAAACGTGGCGACTTGGCCAAGGGCGTGGACGCCGGCGTCGGTGCGGCCGGAGCCTTGCGGCAAGACGTTTTCGCCGGTGAGACGTCCAATGGCTGAAGCGAGCAGACCCTGGATGGTCGGGCGGCCGGGCTGCACTTGCCAGCCGTGGAAATCGGTGCCGTCATAAGCCAGTAGCAACTTGAGATGGCGCATGATTTTTTTGAGCGCCCAGGCGCAAAGTCGGGCATCTACATATCTTTACGCGGGTTTCAGGCTGCGAGCACGGCTGGTTCGTTATACTACTTTTTCGCTGTTTGTAGGCACTTCGTCTCTACGTATTTCTTAGGGAACGCGGTCTGATTGTTGAAGTTAAAGGAACCTGGGCCGCGTTTCTTGCGTATTCATGACTTGAGCCTGACGTGTTCGTGGGCTTGGCAGCCTTAATGGAGAATTCTGCATGCAAACGAGTCCTTTGAGTTCGGCCCTGCGGGTCGCGGTTTCGGTTGTGGCATTCTTTGCGCTGGCTCTTCCGGCGGCGGCACAGCAGATTGATTTCACCAAGCCGCAGCGGCACTTTCCTAACCTGGTGGCGCCTTACATGTCGCGGCAGGTGGCGGCGCCGACGGTGACGAACACGCCGCGCATTGGCACCCTGATTAAAGATGGCAAGATCATGCTGTCGATGAACGATGCCATTGCGCTAGCGCTGGAGAATAACCTCGACCTGGCGATTGCGCGCTACAACCTCGACATTGCCGATACCGACATCCTGCGCGCAAAGGCAGGCTCGTCGATCCTGGGCGTGAACACGGGCGTAATTCAGAACACGCCCGGGGGCAGCGTAGGCGGCGGTGGACAGGTCGGTTCGGGCACGGGCGGCACCAGTCCGGGTGCAGGTGGAGCGGGCACGGGCGCCGGCGGGTTGGTGGTATCAACGCTAGGTTCGGGTCCGTTCATTACCGGTTTTGACCCAGTGGTCACCAGTACGTTCCAGTTCGACCATGCTAAGAGCCAAGCCTCCACCGTTTTCAGTTCTGCGACCACATCGACAAATACAACGACGGGTAATTTTGCGTATCAGCAAGGGTTCCAGACTGGTACAAATCTGCTGGTGGGATTCAACAATAGTCGGATCGCGACCAACACGGGTTTCGCAACTCTCAGCCCCTCATTGAGTTCCAACTTCCGCTTCCAACTCACGCAACACCTACTGCAAGGCTTCGGGTTCGCCCCAAACACCAGGTTCATCCGCATTGCCAAGAATAACCGCGAAATCTCTGACGTCGCCTTCCGGCTGCAAGTTGTCAGCACGGTAGACCAGATCCAGACCATGTATTGGGACCTCGTATATGCCTACGAGTACATGACAGTGCAGAAAGAGACGCTGGCCTTTGCAGAGAAAACGCTGGGCGACACGAAGAAGCAGGTGGAAATCGGAACGCTCGCGCCCATCGAGGTCGTACGCGCACAAAGCACTGTTGCGACCAACCAGCGTGTGCTGACGTTGGCGCAAACGAACCTGCAGTACCAGCAGTTGCTGATGAAGAACGCCCTGAGCCGGACCTTGGTAGACCCCGCCCTCGTGGACGCGGAAGTAATCCCGACCGATACCATGCAGGTGCCGGCCGCGGAGACTGTCGTGCCGACACAGGACCTGGTCACAGATGCCCTTACGCACCGGCCCGAACTCACGGAAGCGAGAATCAATCTCACCAACACGGAAATCAGTAATAAAGCCGTGCGGAGCTCCTTGCTGCCTTCGGTGGACTTGTTCGCTTATTACGGTGGCTCGGGTCTGGGTGGAGATCAGAATCCTGCGAACATTTGCGCGAACAACCCAACGAATAAGTTCTGCACCAACACTACATTCGCGCCCGTCGGCTACGGTTCAACATTGAGCCAGCTCGTGGATTCGACGGCCCCCGATAAGGGCATCGGAGTGACTCTAAGCATCCCGATCAGGAACCGTTCCGCTCAGGCCACGCAACTGCGCTCGGAACTGGAGTACCGCCAGGCCCAGTTGCGCGTTCAACAGATTGAGAACCTCGTGCGCATCGAAGTTCGCAATGCACAGTTCGCCTTGCAGCAGAACCGTGCCGCTGTGGAGTCGGCCAAGGCCGCCGTGGAACTCGCTCGGCAGTCGCTCGACGCGGAACAGAAGAAATACTCGCTCGGCGCTTCGACTACGACACTTGTGTTGCAGACCCGCACCGATCTGACCACGGCGCAATCGAACCTGGTTTCCGCCATGGCGTATCTGGAAAAATCCCGTGTCGAATTCGACCGTGCGGTTGGACGAACACTCGAGCGGCTGGGTATCGACCTAGCCGAGGCAGAGCGCGGACAGGTGAACAAGCTGCCGAACGTCCCAAATGTGGGGCCGCGGCAGGAAGGCGCTCCACAACAATAAGGAGACGTTTCGGGCCTGAAGGTCCGAGGGTCCAAAACGAGTCTAAGGGGCACAGGTTCTGCATCCTGTGCCCTTTTTGTTCGTCTAAGCAGGAAGGCTCTTGTAGCATAGGAACCAAGACCTCAGGGGCTAAAGCCCACATTGCTAAAGGGCGCTGGCGGCACCCTTCGGTCGCTTGCGCTCTCTCAGGGCAAGCTCTGAAGCCGTGCCCTGCCCTAAATCAGGAGACAGACATGAAAATCGCGAAGGATGTGACTGAACTGATTGGCAAGACGCCACTGGTGTTTCTCAACCGCGTGACCGACGGATGCCAGGCGAGGGTGGCGGCCAAGCTGGAATTTTTCAATCCGTGCAGCAGCGTGAAGGACCGCATTGGCGTGAGCATGATTGAAACGGCGGAGCGCGAGGGCAAGATCAAGCCGGGCAAGACGGTGCTGATTGAGCCGACGAGCGGCAATACCGGGATCGCGCTGGCGTTTGTGGCGGCGGTGCGGGGGTACCGCCTGATTCTGACGATGCCGGAAACGATGAGTCTGGAGCGACGGGTGATGCTGCGCGCGTTCGGGGCGGAGCTGGTGCTCACGCCGGGGCCGAAGGGGATGAAGGGCGCGATTGCCAAGGCGGATGAGCTGCTGGCCAAGACTCCCAATGCTTATATGCTGCAGCAGTTCGCCAACCCGTCGAATCCGAAGATTCACTTGGAAACGACCGGGCCGGAGATCTGGGAAGACACGGACGGGCAGGTGGACATGCTGGTGTCGGGAGTGGGCACGGGCGGCACGCTCACTGGAGTGAGCGAGTATATCCGTCCGCGCAAGCCGTCGTTCCGGGCGATTGCGGTGGAACCGAAGGAGAGTCCGGTGCTTTCCGGGGGACAGCCGGGGCCGCACAAGATTCAGGGGATTGGCGGCGGCTTTGTTCCGGAGATCTTGCGCACGGACTACATCAGCGAGGTGGTGCAGGTGTCGAGCGAAGAATCGATTGTGATGGCGCGACGGCTGGCGAAAGAAGAAGGACTGATGGTCGGGATTTCGTCGGGCGCGGCGGTGGTGGCCGCGCTGGAAGTGGCGCGGCGGGCGGAGAACAAGGGGAAGCTGATTGTTGTCGTCATCCCCAGCTTCGGCGAGCGCTACTTGTCGAGCATCTTGTTTGAAGACTTGCGCAAGGAATCGCAGGAGATGACAGCGGTACCGGTTTAGCCATGGTCGGGTTTTTCAAATCGGTTAAGGAGGATGTGCGGGCGGTATTCGAACGCGATCCGGCGGCGCGGTCGCTGGTGGAAGTGCTGCTCTGCTATCCGGGTCTGCACGCCGTGTGGGCCCATCATTGGAACAACTGGCTGTGGCGGCACAATTTGCGCTTTCTGGCGCGATTTTGTTCGCAGTGGAGCCGGCTGTGGACGGGGATCGAGATTCATCCCGGAGCGACGATTGGGCGGCGGTTGTTTATCGACCACGGGATGAGCGTGGTGTTTGGTGAGACGACGATTGTCGGGGATGACGTGACTATTTATCAGGGGACGACGCTCGGTGGAACGGGCAAGGAAAAGGGCAAGCGGCATCCGACGATTGAGAACAACGTGACGGTTGGGGCGGGGGCGCGCATTCTGGGCAACATCACGGTGGGCGAGAACAGCCGGGTGGGGGCGGGATCGGTGGTGCTGCGGAATGTGCCGCCGAATTCGACGGTGGTGGGTGTGCCGGCGCATATCGTGCTGCGCGATGGAAAGCGGGTGGTGCTGACGGATCCGAAGGAGATCAGCGATCCGTTGTCGGATGTGATTATCCGGCTGGCGGCGGAAGTGCATGAGTTGCGGGAGAAGTTTCAGGAGCACGCCCACGCGACGCTGGGGGCGGAGCCGGATTTGTCGATTGATGAAGAGCCGGTGGCGAGAAAGAAGCTGACGCCAGCGGAAGTGTTTGGGGATGATTATTACGATTATCAGATTTGAATCCCGGCGATGAAGAATCACGAGCTCTGGACACAAGTCACAATAGACCTTGAGCGAGCGCGAAGAACAATACCCGCCTCGGCTGACAACGACGCTACGATCCTCCAATATCAGGAGTTTCTCGAACACAATGAGCTCTCGCTGGCCTGCGAAATGCTAGAGACCTATGCCGAAGGACATCCGGTAAGTCGGTACTTCTGGGTTGCGCTCGGAGATGCCGCGGTGAAGATGCGGTTGTTGGATAAGGCGACGCTTTATCGGGCACAAGCAGAGCGTAACGAGTAGCTTTCTTCTCGCAGCATGTCCGCTTGATTCAATTCGTCCAAAGTAAGAAACGCGGGGAAGAAGTCTGACACACTGTCCCGTCGAAGCAGCTTGTCAGGGGGCTCTATCCGGCACGAGTTCCGTCAGGGACGGAGCTTTCCGGGACTGCTAGTACAGGCTTGATTCCATCCGCGTACCCGATATCGAACAACATTCCTTCTGATAGAACGCCGCGCATTTTACGCGGTTCCAGATTCACAACAAAGAGAGCCTGTTTGCCTTCGATCTCGCGGGGATTGGAACGCTCTTTGCGGATGCCGGCGACGATGGTGCGGTGGTGGTCGCCGAAGTTGACACGGAGCTGGCAGAGAGTGTCGGCGTTGGGGACATCTTCGACTTTTTCGACGGTGCCGACGCGGATATCGAGTTGGTTGAGGACGTCGATCGGGACGAGAGGCTTGATGGGTGCGGGCATGATGGCATTGTAGGGCAGCGGACTGGTCGAACTCGCCCTGTCATTTGGCTGTTCCCGCCTTGAAGTGGCTTACCAGCGCGGCGCGGCGCGACTCCTCCACGATTGATTCGTACGGCTGATAAAGCGCAATGCGGTCCACTAACCCCTCGTAGCGCTGGAGGAGCGCTGCGCCGATACTCTCGTACGTGCCGCTGACCGCGATGGCATCGAGCATCTCATCGGTAATCAGTCGTGCCATGGCCTTCCAATCGTTAGCGAGCGATTGTCGGTGTAATTCTGGCGCGATTCCTTCCCACCCGTGAGCAGCCAGCACCGGCTCGTAGGTTCTGGTCGAAGCGTAAAACGCGATTTGTTGCCTTACGGCTTCGGCGTTCCGGGCGCGCTCTTGTTCCGTATCTCCGACGACCGCAAAGCTAGCTGTCGCGTACGTGAAATCCTGGCGGGATCTTCCTGATGCGCGCAATCCATCTTCGACTGCGGGATGCACATAGTCGCGCAGATATTTGGGCGTATGGAAAGGATGGACATGGAGGCCATCACAAACTTCTCCCGCCATTTGGCACATGTAGCGGTTTACGCCCGCGATGAAGATCGGAATCCGGGGATGCGCAATCGGGCCGGGATTGAAAAAAGGTGTCATCAGATCGAACTTGTAGAACTCGCCCTCAAACTGGAGTGGCGTCTGCTTCTGCCAGCATTCCCAGATGGAGCGCAGTGCCAGAACTACTTCACGCAATTTTGGTCCCGGCGACTCGAACTTCACGGAAAAGCGCCGCTGGTTGTGCGCTTTCACCTGCGAGCCGAGTCCGAGGATGAAGCGTCCGGCGGAAGCTTTTTGCAGGTCCCATGCGGTGTAGGCGATGATCATGGGACTGCGCGGAAAAGCGACGGCTATGGAGGTTCCGAGCTTGATGGAAGAGGTTGCGGTCGAGGCGACCGCGAGCGGCAGAAAGGGGTCATGCTGCGTCTCAGATGTCCAGAGGCAGTCGTAGCCCATGCCCTCGACTTTGCGTGCATATTCCGGGACCGCTCGCAGGTTGTAGTCCGGTAGGCCGATATCCAACATCATGGCGTGTCTCCTCGGGTGAGATTGTAGCGTCAGGTCCTTCGGGCTGGGTGAGGTAGCCCAAACGCGGTCGGCGGCGCATCGTGAAAGACAGCCAGTCGTCCCTACGGGTCTTGCTCTTCAGCTTTGAAGCTTTCCCGGCGCTGAAGCGCCGGGCTAAATTCAGGCGTCCCTATCGGGACTCGGTTTGTTCGTCGTAGAAGCGATGTTCTCAGTTGGTGCCCATTGTCCCCTATCTGTGGTCCTTCTTCCCGAACGAGTACGCATACCCGCTCGGCTCGTTGCCGGAGACGTGGCGGGTGTTGTACTGGAGGAAATAATCGAGGTTTGCGCCGTCGAGCGGGTAGTGCTTCCCTGCCGGGTATGGATAGCTTTCCATGGCGCGGTACGGCAGTGGCTCGACCGTGGTGCCTTCGGCGGCGTAGAAGTCCATGTCTTTTTCGTAGCCGTTGGCGAGGAAGAAGTAGTCGCGGGTCCAGCCATGGGGCAGGACGGGGAGCGCTGACGGATCGAACTCCAGCGCGACTTCTTCGCCCGAACCGAACACGACGAAGCGGTCATCAAAGTCGGTGAGCAGTGGCTGGACGTTTCCGTAGCGGGTGTAGGTGCCGGCTTGCCGCGCGTAGGGACCGGTGCGGCTCACGTCTTCGTACACGTATTGCACATTGCCGGGCGGAGTGCCTTCGATTTGGCGCGGGTAGCCGTGGAAGCGGAGGTCGGCGCTGGTGAGCGGTACGGGCGTGAGTTTCACGCTGACATCCTGCGGGGTGCGGTCGACGAGAATCGAATCCCAATAGACTTGCAGGTTGGTCCACACGCGGATGCGGCGCGTGCCTGCGGGCAGCTTGTCGGTGAGGTCGGCGATCATGGTGCGCGGGAGGCCTGCGGGGAAGCCGACGTCGTCGATGACTTTGATCCACTCGCCTTTTTCGTTCAGGGCTTCGACGTAAGGGGACGTTGGCTGCAGGCCGGCCTGGTCGGCGGCGTACATGCCGGTGGCGGTGAAGTATTCGATTTCGCCGTGAAGCAGCAGGCGCAGTGGGCCTCCGTTGTAAGGCTCGCCTAAGTCGATTTCGAGACGGTGCAGCTTGGTGAAGCCTTTGAAGGGGAGGATCTCGAAGTCGCCGACGTAGCGGTGGGCGGCTAGGTCGGGAAGGAGGTCGTGGCCGTGGTCGTCCCAGACACCGGCGGGAGGAGCGGCGTTGCGCGAGGCAACTACTTTGAACGGCGGGTAGGGCGGGTTGGCGGCGAAGTATTCGTTGGGGAAGACGTCGAAGGTTGCGGGGTGGTCGACGGCGAGGAGCTGGACCTGGTCCAGGTAGACGACTTCTTCCATGGGCTCCATGAGGCGGAAGCTTAGGCGTCCGTTCTTGATGTGGAACGAACTGCGGTCGAGTTTCACGTACTCCGTTGGGCGCGGGATGTTGCGTTGGTTGGGGCCGACCCAGTGGCCGAGGACGCCGGCACCGATCAGGTCGGCTACCAGGCGGTAACGCTCGCCATCCCAGACGAAGAGTGTGGGGCAGGAGCTGCCGCGGCGGTCAATCTCGAGAAATTCCTGTTGCTTGCCAGCGGCCACTTCGATTTCGTCCTGCAGGACGCCGCCGGGCCAGAGCATGCGCACGATGTCGGCTTGCGTGGCTTGGCCGAGGCCGACGGTGAGGTACGGCGAGTTCTGGCCGAGGTAGCCATTCGAGCCGGCGATCTCCCACTTCTGGCGCATGGCGCCAGCAAAGACCTCGACTTTGGTTCCGATGGCGCTCTTGTTGTCGTTCAGACCTTTGAGCGCGAGACGCAGCCAGTGGTTCTTGTTGCCGCCTTCGTTGCGCAGGAGAACGGCGGGGCCGTGGTTCTGCGTGATGAGCAGGTCGGTGGCGCCGTCGTTGTCGTAGTCGGCGGTGAGGAGCGCGCGTGGGCTGGTCAGTTTGATTTTGTCGAGGCCGACATCGGCGGTGACGTCTTTGAAGGCGCCGGTGCCGAGATTGCGGAAGAGGCGCACTTCGCCCCGGCCATCGGCGGTTTCGCCGACTGCGGCGAGATCGAGCCAGCCGTCGTTATCGTAGTCGAGCGTGGCGATGCCCCAGGCGCGCACCCAGTTTGTAGTGGGCAGCGCGACAGGCTCGTATCCCTGCCCTTTGTTGTTGCGCCAGAGCGTGATGGCGGGCGATCCCCAGTGGGTGAAGGCGAGGTCCATCCAGCCGTCTTTGTTGAAGTCGAGGACGGTGATGCCGACCGCGGGCGCAGGCATGGCGGCGGTGAACGGCTCGCGACGCGGGAACTTCCCTTCTTTGGGGTTCTGGTAGATGGTGGGCGTGCCCACGTGCCAGGCGGTTTCAATGATGTCGACGGCGCGGTCGTTATTCCAGTCGGTGCCAATGGCGGCGAAGCTGGGGCCAACGCCTTCGAGGCCGGTGGGCTCGGTGTATTCGGTGAAGGTGCCGTTGCCGTTGTTGCGGAAGAGGAGGTTTGTGCCAGCGACGCGGGCTTCTTTGGCTGCGTCGAGTGCAGAGGAGCGCGGATCGAACAGCGGCTGATCGCTGTAGCGCGTCACGTATAGGTCGATGTCGCCGTCGTGGTCGTAGTCGATGAACGTGAGGCCGAGATTGAAGCCATCGCTTTTGACGCCGGCGGTTTCGGCTACGTCTTTGAACTTGCCGTCTTTCTCGTTGTGCAACAGGAGAATGCGGCCGGGGAGGCTCACGGCGAGATCGGTGGCGCCGTCGTTGTCGTAGTCCCCGGCGGTGCAGCCGAGGGCGTGAAGGGAGCCGTCGAGCCCGGCATCGCGCGTGACGTCGGCGAACTTGCCGTTGCCGAGGTTGTGCAGGAGGGCCATGCCGCCTGTTGGTCCATTGTCGGCGAGAAAAAGATCGACTTTGCCGTCGCCATCGTAGTCGAGGAAGCAGGCGCCGGGGCCGAGGTAGGAGGCAAGGTCTTTGTTCTCTGGCCTTGGCTTCGATGTCAATCCGGCGGCGGCCGTTACGTCCGTGAAACGCACCGGGATCGCGGGCGGCGCAGGCTCGGTGCCGCCGGGAGATTCGAGGACGCGCGAGTATTGTCCCTGCTCGCCGTAGGCAAGGCTCATGGGGGTGCCAATTTTCGTCTGCGTGATCTGCTGGAAGCGGGCGAGATGCTCGCGGGCCTTGGTCGTGTCGCCGGACTGCTGCAGGGCGCGGCTCAGGCCGAACTCCGCCGAGGCGTGCGTCGGGTTGATTGCGAGCGCGCGCTGGAAACTCTTGATGGCCTCGGGATACTGGTGCGCCTGCGAGTGCGCGGAGCCGAGAAAGTACCAGGTGTCGGCGTCGTTGGGATCGATTTCGGTGACGCGCTGGAAGGCGTCGATCGCTTTGTCGATGTCGGCGGTGTTTTTGTAGAGCAGGCCGAGGTTGTACCAGGCATTCGGGTTTTTCGGGTCTACCTTGATCGCTCCTTCGAGCAGGGCCTTGGCGGTATCAATGCGCTGCAGGTTGACGAGGGCGATGGCCTGGTTCAGGCTTGCCGTTGTGAACTTCGGGTCAGCGGCTGCGGAGGCTTCGAAATTCTTCAGGCCTTTTTCGAAGAGCTGCTGGTTCATGTAGGCGACGCCGAGGTTGTTGAGGCGGGCGGCACCGGGAGCACCGGAGGGTTTCTGGGGACGGTGGACGGCGGCTTTGGCCTGGGCTTTGCGACGGATGTGGGGCGGGCCTTGCTGTGCGGCGGTTAGGGCGATGACGGCGAGCGGGAGGAGGAAGAAGATTGCGCGACGCATAGGATTGGGCTGGCTAGTAGGGTATCAGTTTTGGAGTGAAGGAAGAATTCGCCACCCAGACACGGGGAACTCGAGGGGCCGCCGATCGCACCCTGAGGTGAATTGGTAATTTCGTAATTTGTAATTGGTAATTTGTTGGATCTTGTCATTCCGAGGAGCGCAGCGACGAGGAATCCCTATCGCCGTGGCGATCCTGGTGGCGATAGGGATGCTTCGCTCCGCTCAGCATGACAATCGCGAGAGGGTTCGGTAGTTCGAACCGAGACTTAACTGTTAGCTCCTGTCTCGTGCCGGGTGGCGTAGTCGTTGGCGCCGAGGAAGTGGAGGGAGACGTAGGGTTCGTCGCCGACGACCCAGCTGTCGTGGCCGGGAGCGATGTAGAAAACGTCGCCGGGGTTCATTTCGATGATGCGGCCGTCGTCCATGGCAGCGGTGGCGCGTCCGGAGACGACCATGCCGACGTGTTCGACGCTGCAACTGGCTTGACCGAGAGCCTTGCCGACGTGAACGGACCATTTCCAGCCGGGCTGGTAGGTGGCGCGGCCAATGGTCATCCCGCCGATGTGGATGAGTTCGAATTTTCCTTTGTCGAAGGTGCGGACTTCGTCGGGAGTGTCGAAGCGCTTGAGGATGACGGAGAGCATGGGGGACTCCGAGCGGGTTAGGGTAGCAGGTTTTGGAATGGGTGTGCTGGCGTAAGAGCAGTCGGCACTCAACCGGTATGGCATAGTGTGTCAATTGCCCAACCACACTATACTGTTCTCGTCTCTGGAGGTTACGAATGGAAAACCGCCTCCCATTTGTCACTGCGGCGCTGATCTGCGAGAACGTCATTGAGGAAAAAACTGGCTCGCTAACAGTTGTTCGTATCGCAGACAGGATTGACTATGAAGTTGAGGGAATGCCGCAAGGAATGAAGCCGGCAATATCCTTAAAGGGCCTTCTTTCTCTAAAGTCGGGTTCACTTAAGGGGGACTTTACAGTCAGAATACAGGCCGTCCGTCCAAGCGGAGAAAAAAGAGGTGATCCCATCGTGGTTCCAGTGAAGCTGCTTGGTGGCGACCACGGAGTAAACACTATTCTCAACATCACCCTTGGCGTGGAAGAAGAGGGTCTCCACTGGTTTGACGTGTATTTTGAGAACGATTTGATAAGTCGTATACCGCTTATGCTCGTGCAAAGACAGCGGCAGCCGGAACTGAAGTGATTGACCAAGACATCCTTGGAACTTCAGAAAAAACAACCACTTTGGTATCACGATGGATCAATTCGCTGAGTTCCTGTCGCAGCTCCTCGTCGGAAATGTGTCCGCTGGAGTATTCAGAAAGAGATTCCTCGATGGCAAAGGTTAGATCTTCGGCCGCAGAACTTCCACTCACATGGATGTTCCAAGTGTTCTTGATGAACCAGTCCTCGAATACGTCGAGCGTAATCTGGTGGTCGAGGAACTGCGAGAGCCGCTCCCTGATTTGAGAACTACTAACCATGACGTTCCCTATTGTACGCGTTTCCGAGTGGCGAATGAGACGGAGATTCAATAGGGGACGATATTACGAAAGAGTACTCTCCGGGGAGTTGTCGACCCGGGTTAAAGACACACACCCAACCCGTACCAAGGCAAACGAACCGTACTGCACTCGTACTCAGCAGGTGTCCTATCTCCAAGGTGGGCTTGAGGTCGCACGCGTGCATCAATATCTAAGGCCCGACGGAAAGATTGGGGCTTCTGGCTTACCTGACCCAAAGAGAATATTCGAAAATGGCATTATGTACCGCTTGCGAATGCCACCCGAGACCAGTCTCGAACGTGCAACGTATCTCCTATCCGACTGGCGCGACAGGGTCTGCTGGTTTGTTGGGATTGAGGTGGACTAGGATCTGCTGACGACGGCTACCCAGGCCTTCTTCACAAAAGCGATAGGCGGCCCTAACGCTTCCCGTAGGCCCGACTCCCCACCACGCCCTTCCCTTCCTCGACCGTGATTGTCTGCCCAGCGTTGATGTTCGAGAGCTTATCGGTCTGGCCGCTGGGCCATTGGATTTCGATCCCGTCGGCTTTGGTGTGCGCGGCGAGGCCGAAGGTCAGGACGAGTTCACTCGAGGAGAGGTAACTCGAGCCGGAGTGCAGCATCTGGAACTGCTTGTCGCTGCCGGCGCCGACACGGACGATCGCACCGATGCCGTCGCGGTTCGATTTTGTCCCAACGAGTTTCACGCGCAGGCTCTGGTTCGTTCCGCCTTCGTTGCGGAAGAGCCAGGGGCGGCCGCCGTTGGTCATGATGAGGACGTCGAGCGCGCCGTCGTTGTTGATGTCGGCGTAGGCGGCGCCGCGCGAGACTTTGGGGCTGGCGAAGGCGGCGCCGAGCGAGTCGGTGACTTCTTTGAACTTGCCTCCGGTGTTGCGGAACAGGTGCGGCGGCATGGCGTAGTGGACGCGCTTCTGCACGCGCTCGATTTCGTTTTCGATGTGGCCGTTGGCGACCAGGATGTCGGGCCAGCCGTCGTTGTCGTAGTCGAAGAAGAAGCAGCCGAAGCCGAGGGTGAGCAGGCTGTTGCGGCCGACTTCCGAGCGCGGGGCTTCGTCCACGAAGAGGCCGTTCGCTTCGTTGTGGTAGAGCGAGAGCATCTGGTTCGCGAAATTCGTGATCAGGATGCTCTGGTGGCCGGAGTGGTCGTAGTCGGCGGCGTCCACGCCCATGCCAGCGCGGGCTACGCCGTCTTCACTGAAGGCGATGCCGGCGGAGACGGCGCGCTCTTCGAAAGTTCCGTTCTGCTTGTTGAGGTAGAGCTTGTTGGGCTGCGTGTCGTTGGCGAGCAGGATGTCGGGCCAGCCGTCGTTGTTGTAGTCGAGGATGGCGACGCCCAGCGACTTCGACGTGGGGTCGTAGAACTTGGCTTTCTGCGTGGCGTCTTCGAACTTGCCGCCGCCGAGGTTGTGCCAGAGGCGCGCGGAGGCTCCTTTGTAGGACTCGGGCGTGCAGTAGGACTTGTGGGCGCCGTCGAGGGTGCAGTAGATGTCGGTTTCGAGCGACCACTGCACGTAGTTGGCGACGACAAGATCGAGTTTGCCGTCGCGGTCGTAGTCGACCCAGGCGGCGCCGGTAGAGAACTCGTTCGGTCCCCAGAGGCCGGCGGCTTTGGTGACGTCTGTGAAAGTGCCGTTGCCGTTGTTGTGGAAGAGGTGGCTCTGGCCGAGGGCGGTGATGAAGATGTCGTCGAAGCCGTCGTTGTCGTAATCGCCGATGGCGACACCGAGACCGAAGATCGAAATGCCGAGGCCGGACTTGGCGGTGACGTCCGTGAAGGTGCCGTCGTGATTGTTGTGGTAGAGCTTGGGCGTGGAGGCGGCGTGCGAGTGGCCGGGCCAGTCCTGGGCGTTGATGAGGAGGATGTCGGGGTAGCCGTCGTTGTCGTAGTCGATGAAGGCGCAGCCGGGGCCCATGGTTTCGGGGAGATATTTCTTGCCGAAGGCGCCGTTGTTGTGGGTGAAGCGGATGCCGGCAGATTGGGTGATGTCGCGGAAGGTGATCTGGGCGTGGGCTGTTGTGGTCAGCAAGAGAAGCAAGATCCACCACGGAGACGCGGAGGCACGGAGGAAGGCTGGGAATGGAGTGCGGTGGATCGCACCCTCCGCTGAAGCGGAAGGGTGCGGCACCCGGGATGGTCGTTCAGGCATGGGTTCCCTCGAAACAAATACTGTTCTGCTTTGCGGCGTTTCGCGGGCAAGAGCCCTTCGGCCGCTGCGCTCCCTCGAGGGCAGGTTGCCCGCGCCACACAAGCTCAAAACACACAATCTCATCGAGAGCCGCCGTGCGTGGCGGCGCCTGGCCGCGGCTTGGCGGCTACTCTGGTCTGGCGCGGTGCGGACTGCAGCGGCAGCGGCACGGAAACATGTTCGTGGATCGATTGGCGCTCGTTGTTGTCCTCGGGATTCAGGCGGCGGTAGGCACCGGTGAGAGCCTGTGAGGCTTCGTCGGCTTTGAAGCGCATGTAGCGGGCTTCGTGTTCCTTGGCGCGCTTTTCGTCGCCCAAGCCGTTGTAGCAGAGCATCAGGTTGTAGTGGGCTTGCAGGTCTTCGGGGTCAATGGAGAGCGTGGTTTCGAATTCCTTGACCGCATCCTGATAACGGCGCTGTAGAAAGAAAATGCGACCCAGGTCGTTGTGAACCACGCGGTCGCGCGGATACTGCGCGAGCACGGTGCGCAGGTGCTGGGCAGCCTCGTCATAGCGACCGTCGTTGCGCAGCACCTTGGCGTAGAAGAAGTGGGCGCGAGCGAGGTTGGGCTGGAGCGCGAGCGCTTTGCCTACGACTTCGGCGGCGCGGTCCATGTCGCCTTCCTGGGCGGCGACACGGCCGAGGTTGACCCAACCGTCGGCATTCTTCGGATCGATTTCAGTGATCTTCTGGAAGGCGGCTTGCGCGCCCTTGAGATCGCCCTGGAGGAAGAGGCCGATGCCGTAATCGTTCCAGCGGGTCCAGTCTTCGGCGTTGAGTTCGACTTTGGGTTGCGGCGCGGGTGAACCGGCGGCGGCGACGTTGAGCGTGACTTCGTCTTCGGCGATGGCCACGGCGGGGAGATCGGGGATTTCTTTCTTCTTGGCGGAAACATCGCTCAGGTTGCCGGTGAAGACGAAGTTACGGTCATCATGATCGGGCGCGACCTCGGCGTTTTTCTGATTCGGATCTGGAACGCCGGCGAACGCGAACTGGGTGTTGTACCACTCGAACTTGCGGTAGAGCAGGCGCGCATGCAGGGTGATTTTGCTGCCTGCGTTCTTGGGAATGTGCATGCGGTAGTGGACGGTGTCAGCGGCGCCGGGCGGAATGAGACGCACGTAGACGACGGCGCGCGTGGCGAAGGCGTTGCGCTTGTTGATGCGGTTGCCGGCGGAGTCGACCATCAAAGAACGGTAGAAATGCGCGCCTTTTTCAACGGGGCCCTTGCCGTTGTCCTCGATCATGCCGCTCCAGAAAACGGTCTGGCCCTTGTCGTCGGTGCCCTGCAACTCGACCCAGGTGTCGTAGGCGTCGATGGTGCCTCCGGGGAAGAAGTGGCCGACGCGTTTGGTGCGAACGACCACGTCGACGACGACGGTGTCGCCACGGCGAACGATCGGTTGCACGCGGTTCAGCGGCGCGGTGACAGGAGCGGTTTCGCCCGTATCGGCGGCGGTGATCTTCGACTCTGCTTCTTCACCAACGGCGAACTCGGTAGACATTTCCTGCTGGATTGCGCCGCCGCTCTTGACCTCGCGCGCGGGCGTGAGAGCGAAGATGTCAATGCTCAGGATCTTGCTGGTGAGAAAGTCTTCGGTGGCTTTGAGCTGCTCGGCGTCTTCGTTGGCAACGGGAAGCGCAGTATTGGCGGCGACGAAGCGGTGCGAGTGAACCATGCCAGCGATGTTTCCGAAGTCCTTGGACTGGACTTTGGGCATGTGGCAGTCGGCGCAGTCCTGCGCCTTGGCGGGATAGTAGAACGACCGCGCGCCCTGGTAGGAAACGCCGCTGGCTTGCCAGTTGTCGTATTCGTTGAAGCCGCGAATCCAGCGATAGTTGTTGACCGGAACGTCAAGGTGCACTTTATGGCAGGAGGAGCAGAACTCCGGCACTTGGTCTTTCATAAACGGCTTGAGGAAGACGCGGCGGTGCGGCTCGGGATTGAGCTTGATGGTGAAGTCGTGAATGGCGCGCAGGACCGGATTCTTGGTGGCGGCGAGTTCGTGCAGCGTGGGGTATTCGAGGATGAAATCGCCCTGGCCCATCGTGCTTTTCACGTCGGTGATGGCGTGGCACATCATGCAGCCGAGCCCGGCTTGCGCCTCAGGACGATGCACGATCTGCTTAATCGGCGTATCCATGAGGCCGCTGTAGAGGACCGCCGGATCGTGGCAACCGCCACACCATTTCGAGGGCTTGGTGCCGACGACGTCCTGCATGTACTCGATGCTTTTGCGGTACCACTGATTATTGAATGACGAGAAATGGTGAGCGGAGGAGTTCCACTGGTTGTAGATGTCTTCGTGGCAGCGTTTGCAGGATTCCGACTCCATGAAGAAGCGGCTGGGGATATTGCCGCCACCTTTAACCTGGGCGGAACTGGGGAAGAATTTGCCGCTGGGGCCGTCGCCTTCGCCGTCCATGGAGGCGGGAGGTAGCAGCGGATTCTGGATGCGGGCGGCGTTCTGAAAACGCACGGTGCGAATGTACCAGCCTCCGGCTCCGAGGGCGGCGAAAAGCAGCAGGGTGAGTAGGGCGCGAAGAGCGGGACGACCGACGAGCCATCCGCGTTCCGCGATGCGGCAGTAGGCGATGGCCGCGACGCCGGCGAGGCAAACCAGGATGTGGCTGTAGAAAGTCTTGACCTCGGGGCGCGACGTGCCGACACGAATCAGAATGACGCCTAGAGTTCCGCCGACAAGAGTAAGGAGTAATCCGGCCTTCTCCGCGGTGTTGGATCGGAGCCAAGCCGCGGGCAGCATGAAGATGAGCCAAGCCAGGGCAAGAACTCCGACAAAGGCGTGGGCCAGAACTGCGCCGGCGTAAGGCACGTTGGCCTGCGGGAAGAAGTAGAGATAGATAGCCGAAACGAAGAGAAAAATGACCAGCAGAGACAGCAGACGCTGTCCGCGCGAGACACTACCTACCATGGGTGCCATCCTGACAGAAGGTTCCAAGTTTAGCGACGCGGGAATGGGAGGGTGAATAGTATTTTCAGATTAGGCGCGTTTTCCTGCGACGAAAACCTTTAAGTGATTGACAAGGAATAGCGTTACCTATTCCGGGAGCCGCACCCTTCGACTGCCGCAGGGGGTGCGCATGGCACGCACTCTTCTCAACCAGCGATATCCATTCCTGTACAATCTTGCCGCCATGAAAACCTGTAGTCGCACCTCCCCTGTCTGTTTTTTCTTGAACACTGCCAAGGCTAGTTGCAGCCTGCTCTTTCTGGTTGGCCTGCTCTTCCCTCTTATTATTGTGCCGCGCGTCCTGCATGCGCAGACGCCCGATAACGCCAGCGTCCCCGGCCTCTATACGCCCGTGGCTGACCCGAAAGCTGTCACCACGCGCGGCAACGCCCGCTTCACCGTGCTCACGCCACAACTCATCCGCATGGAGTGGGCTGCCGACGGCAAGTTCGAAAACCACGCCTCGCTTGCTTTTTTGAATCGTCGCCTGCCGGTGCCGAAGTTTCAGGCGACAGGGGACAAGCAGCTCACCATCAAGACTGACGCAACCGAACTGCGCTACCATCCCTCCGGCGGCAACACGAAGTTCGCCGCCAACAATCTCGAGATCACGTTCACGTTGAACGGCAAACCGGTGACTTGGCGTCCTGGGATGCACGACACCGGCAACCTTCAAGGCACCACTCGCACCCTCGATGGCGCACTCGGTGGACAGACAAAAGAACCGATGGACCCGGGGCTCGTCTCGCGCGACGGCTGGGTCGCGGTCGATGACTCCACCCGTCCCCTTTTCGACTCCAACGACTTCACTTTCACCAAGGGCGAAGACAGCCCCTGGCCGTGGGTGATGCAGCGCCCCGCAGGCGATCGTCAGGACTGGTACTTTTTCGGCTACGGCCATGACTACAAGCAGGCTCTGGCCGATTTCACCAAGATCGCCGGTCCCATCCCCATGCCGCCACGTTTTGCTTTTGGAACATGGTGGTCCCGCTATTGGGCTTACAGCGACCAGGAACTCGATGACCTCGTCCGCGGCTTCCGCAACAACAACGTCCCGCTCGACGTGTTCGTCATTGACATGGATTGGCACCTTACGTTCGGCGCCAGTATGGCGCGCGAGCATCCGCTCGACCAGTCTGGCCACGACAAAGGCTGGAGTGGGTACACCTGGAACAAACTGCTCTTTCCCGATCCGGAGGATTTCCTCAGGGGTCTCAAGGCGCAGGGTCTGAAAACCACGCTCAACGTGCATCCCGCCTCAGGCATTCAGCCGTGGGAAGAGGCCTATCCTGCCATGGCGCGTGCCATGGGCATTGATCCCGCCACCGAAAAGTACGTCGCCTTCGACATCACCAATAAGAAATTCGCGACGAACTACCTGAACCTGGTGCACCATCCGCGGGAAAAGCAGGGCATCGACTTTTGGTGGCTCGACTGGCAACAGGAACAGAACACGAAGACTCCCGGCGTGAACCCGACGTGGTGGCTCAACTACGTGCACTTCACCGACCAGGCGCGCGAAGGCAAACGCCCGCTGCTCTTCCATCGTTGGGGAGGCCTCGGCAATCACCGTTACCAGATCGGCTTCTCCGGTGACACCATTTCCGTTTGGGAGTCGCTGGCGTTCCAGCCCTGGTTCACCGCCACCGCCGCCAACGTCGGTTACGCTTATTGGAGCCACGACATTGGCGGACACATGCCGGGCATTGTCGAGCCGGAACTCTACACGCGCTGGCTGCAGTTCGGCGCCTTTAGTCCGATCCTGCGCACGCACACGACGAAAAACGCGGACGCCGAGCGTCGCATCTGGGCCTATCCCGAACCGTACTCCGACATCATGCGCAACACGTATCACCTGCGCTACGCGCTGCTGCCCTACATCTATACCGAGGCGCGCCGCACCTATGACACGGGTGTCGCTTTCCTGCGACCGCTCTACTACGACTGGCCCGAAGCCGCCGAGGCGTACAGCAATAAGAATGAGTACATCTTCGGAAACAATATGCTGGCGAATCCGGTGGTCGCGCCGGTCGACAAGAAGACGAGTCTGGTGAATCAGTCTGTGTGGATCCCCGAAGGCGACTGGGTCGAGTGGCAGACCGGCACGCGCTTCCACGGCCCGCAGGAAGTGAAGCGCAATTTCTCCATCCGCCAGATTCCGGTGTACGTCCGCGCCGGGGCGATCGTCCCCGAAGCTCCGCCTATGCAGTACACGACGCAAAAGCCGCTCGACCCGCTCATCGTGAACGTCTTCCCGCTCGAGGACGGAGCGAGTTCCAGCTACTCGCTCTACGAAGACACCGGCGATTCGCAGGCATACCAAACCGGCGAATTCGCCCGCACGGAACTGCACAGCTCTGAAAAAGGCAGTGAACTCACCGTCGAGATCGCCGCCGCGCAAGGCACTTACCAAGGGATGCCCACGTCCCGCGGTTACGAAGTCCGTCTGCCCGGCGATTGGCCGCCGCAATCCGTTACTGTAAACGAGAATTCGCTGGCCTACGCTCGCGAAGAAGGCAAGCCCGGCTGGCGCTACGAAGGCAATACGCTGACCACGATCATCACCGTGTCGAGCACGCTAGTCACAACGCCGGTCACGATTCAAGTCAAACGCGACGCTGCTCTGTTCGCTCGCCGCAAGGAACTCGACGGCTTCCCCGGCGCTATGACACGCTTGCGCGAGACCTACGACATGCTGAACCAGGTGTTCCCCATCACCTGGGCACCTGACGAACTGGTCGACGCCATGCAAGCCGGCGACAGGCTCGGCTATTACCCGCAGCAGGCCGGCGAACAACTCAAGCACTACCGCGAAGTGCTGCCGCAGGCCCTGGCCAAGGTGAAGGAACTCGCCGCTCCACCGAGCAAAGAAGCGATCGCCGCGCTGGCAGAGCGCTTCGAGGTGGATCCCAATTCAGACGTTGTTAAGAAGAAGGTCGCGGACTTTCACGCGCAAATCGCTCCGGCCGAGGCGGCGATGGCTGACATCGCGGGCGCACCCCGGTAGGGCATATTGGAAGGGGAAATGCGAGGCGCGCTTGTTGAGTTATTCAAGCGCGCCTTCAGTTTTCTGCCTCAGGCTTTCTTGATCAGCCGGGTAACCCACACCAGAATCACTGCGCCCACGAAAGCCACGACAATACCGCGGATGATGCCGCCACTCGCCCAGATTCCCAGTTTAGTTCAGTTCAGGACTCATCGCGACCTCCAAGGGAGTCGTATCGGGGGTCATATTGTTTGTTTTCGTCACGTTGAGGCTGGCGAGCGATACACCCGGTGATGTCCGACCTTGCTTACAATCCGATACCCAGCACACGCGATCGCCATGTTTGCGGCTTGGAGTGCAGCGTTGTAAGCGGTCGCGAACTTCCGATCCGCTGATAGGCCAACGAGAGCTGCGTCGGCGAGGTCGCGGGCGATCAGCGCCCGCATATTAGTCAATTCCTTCTTAGGGAGTCTTGTGTTTCTGCGCGTCCTTACTTGCCAACAATTTCGTCCAACTCACTCAGGCCTCCTCTCACAAAATGCTTGCGTCCTTTCAAGACTGTTGCAAGGAAATGATCGTGAGACTGCACCTTTTCACGAAACTCCTCGGGAGAATAGACTGTAGCGTTCACTTCCCTCCCGAGGCGTTGCTCCGCTTTGCGCAGCGCTGAAGACATGTCAGCAAGACCAGCTTTGCCGATGACCATCAAATCTACGTCACTGGTCGCATTTTCCCGGTTCCGCGCCACTGATCCGTAGACAAAAGCGCTCTGGATTTTGTCTCCTAACGGCTCCAGAATCTGCTCCACAAGCGGAATGAGTCCTGCGGTTTTCTCGAACAATTGCTGCAGTTCGCGGAATACCGGGGATCTGGTCTCCGCTTTGAAGTACACCCTTGTACCTTCACGGCGATGCGTTAATATGCCACTCGCCACCAGGGACGATAGTTCCCGCTGAAGGCTGGATGGAGTCGTCCCGAGACGATCAGCAAGCTCCGACAGATACCACCACTTGCTTGGCTGTGTGGGAGTGGCGGCGAGTACACCTTGGCGCACCTGCGGGAACAGCGCGGCCAGCACGGATATGTTACGCATATTGCGTATATTGTTACGCATATTGCGTAGGCATGTCGATCGGTAAAAGGGTTGGGCGGCTGCTGTTGAGTAATCTACAGTGCTGGTTAAGATTGCTCATGGCCGGTTCGAATGAAATTCGGACGCAATCCGAACAAACTCGAACCACTGTTCGACAGTGTCCGAGTAGCATTCGAAAGGCCGCAGTTGCTCCGCACCGACCTAAGCCGAAGGCTTAG
>Ga0075017_100000243_pt1 | contig 27857 bp, 22 predicted proteins | sample AleBraG_ABR_2012_FD_71475 | JGI IMG/M metagenome (GOLD analysis project Ga0075017, IMG submission 71475) | Freshwater sediment microbial communities in response to fracking from Pennsylvania, USA - Alex Branch Run_MetaG_ABR_2012 | ecosystem: Environmental > Aquatic > Freshwater > Creek >... | reverse complement strand
ACTTCAACCGGATCGGCGATCGGGTCCCGCATCTGGCGGACGTGAAACCGTTCGGCCGCTACGTCATGAGCGACCTTGACCGGATCGGTGGCGTTCCGGTCGTCATGAAGGCTTTGCTGGACGCCGGATTGCTGCACGGCGACGCCATGACCGTGACCGGCCGGACAATCGCCGAGAACCTCGCGGACATCAACCCGCCCGACCCGGACGGAGCGATCATCCGCGCTCTGGACCGGCCGATCCACCGCACCGGAGGGCTGACCATCTTGCGCGGGTCGCTGGCCCCGTCCGGTGCAGTGGTCAAGTCGGCCGGCTTCGACACGGATGTCTTCGAGGGAACGGCTCGCGTCTTCGAAACCGAGCGGCCTGCGATGGATGCGGTCGAGCAAGGAACCGTGAACCCCGGCGATGTGATCGTGATCCGGTACGAAGGGCCGCGCGGCGGTCCCGGAATGCGCGAGATGCTCGCGATCACCGGAATGATCAAGGGGGCCGGGCTCGGTAAGGACGTCCTTCTGCTTACCGACGGTCGGTTCTCTGGGGGGACGACCGGTCTGTGCATCGGTCACGTCGCGCCGGAGGCGGCCGACGGTGGTCCGATCGCGCTCGTGCACGAAGGCGATCGGATCAGGGTCGACCTCGCGGCCCGGACCATCGACCTGCTGGTCTCGCCCGAGGTACTCCAGACACGCAGAAGCGCCTGGTCGGCTCCGCCGCCTGCCGCGCGGCGAGGCGTTCTGGCCAAGTACGCGAAGCTGGTCGGATCGGCGGCCCAAGGCGCGGTGTGCGGCTGAGAGTGTCCCGAATGTTGAGACGGCCGTCTCGATTGCTTGACTCGTCGCAGGGCCGGTGCGAATGTAGCGATGTGCCGAGTTCCCTTCTCGTAGTTTTCGAGCGCGTTCGCTGATCCATCGCGAACGCGCTGCCCTTCGAGCCCACCCGGGCCGAGGGGCTTTTTGCTCTGACGACCCGGTTACACCGAACGAAGGACCGACCCCATGAGCGAGCAGATCACCGGAGCACAGAGTCTGGTCCGTGCCCTGGAGACAGCCGGGGTCGAGGTGATCTTCGGCATTCCCGGTGGCGCTGTCCTGCCGGCCTACGATCCGCTCTTCGATTCGTCGATCCGGCACATCCTCGTTCGCCACGAGCAAGGCGCGGGTCACGCGGCCGAGGGATACGCGGCCGCGACGGGTCGCGTGGGTGTGTGCATGGCGACCTCGGGCCCCGGAGCAACCAATCTGGTGACGGCGATCGCGGACGCGCACATGGACTCAGTGCCGATCGTCGCGATCACCGGTCAGGTTTCCAGCCGTGCGATCGGAACAGATGCGTTCCAGGAGGCCGACATCCGCGGCATCACGATGCCGATCACCAAGCACAACTTTCTGGTGACCGATCCCGACGAGATCCCGCGTCGTATCGCCGAGGCGTTCCATATCGCGGCAACCGGACGCCCGGGCCCGGTACTCGTGGACATTTCCAAAGATGCGCTGCAAGCCCGCACGACGTTCGGCTGGCCGGACGTCGTCGACCTTCCCGGCTATCACCCGGTGACCAAGCCACATTCCAAGCAGGTCCGGGAGGCAGCCCGCCTATTGCTCGGAGCGCAGCGCCCGGTGCTGTACATCGGGGGCGGCATCATCCGAGCCGGAGCTTCGACCGAACTGCGCCAGCTCGCCGAGCTCACCGGCGCTCCCGTCGTCACCACGCTGATGGCGCGAGGCGCCTTCCCGGACAGCCACAGCCTGCACCTGGGCATGCCGGGCATGCACGGAACAGTCGCGGCAGTTGGGGCCCTCCAGAAGAGCGATCTGCTGATCGCGCTGGGCACCCGGTTCGACGATCGCGTAACCGGCGAGCTGAGCACGTTCGCACCGGACGCGACCATCGTGCACGCCGACATCGACCCGGCCGAGATCTCGAAGAATCGGGTTGCGGACGTCCCAATCGTCGGGGACGCGCGTGAAGTTATCGTCGAGCTCATCGCGGCCGTCCGAGCCGAACACGACGCGGGCCGCAGCGGCGATTACGAGGCTTGGTGGAGCCAGCTGAACGACTGGCGGGCGACATATCCGTTGGGATACGACACGCCGCCGGATCACGAAGTGGCTCCGCAGCGCGTCATCGAGCGGATCGGAGCGATCGCCGGACCCGACGCGGTCTACTGCGCGGGCGTGGGCCAGCACCAGATGTGGGCAGCCCAGTTCATCCGGTACGAGCATCCGAAGACGTGGATCAATTCCGGTGGACTCGGAACGATGGGTTTTGCGGTCCCGGCAGCCATGGGGGCGAAGGTCGGCCGCCCGGACGCGACGGTGTGGGCGATCGACGGCGACGGCTGCTTCCAGATGACCAACCAGGAACTTGCCACCTGTGCTCTCAACGACATTCCCATCAAGGTCGCTGTCATCAACAACGGGACGCTCGGGATGGTCCGGCAGTGGCAGACCTTGTTCTACGGATCGCGGTACTCGAACACTGATCTGCATTCCCGCCGGATACCGGATTTCGCCCGCTTGGCCGAGGCCTACGGCTGCGTCGGTCTGCGATGTGAGTCCGACGACGAGGTGGATGCGACGATCGAGAAGGCCATGTCGATCGATGATCGTCCGGTCGTCGTCGACTTTGTCGTCCACCAGGACGCGATGGTGTGGCCGATGGTTGCCGCCGGTACCAGCAACGACAAGATCATGGTCGCTCGGGATCTGGCTCCCGAGTGGGACCGGGGCTCGGAGTGAGGACCGAGGCGGTAGCCGAGGGATCGAACGACCATCGGACCGGAGTGAGGACCGAGGCGGTAGCCGAGGGATCGAACGACCATCGGACCGAAGTGAGGACCGAGGCGGTAGCCGAGGGATCGATGAGTGGAGAGCTGAGCCGATGAGCCTGCACACACTGTCGGTACTGGTCGAGGACCAGCCGGGGGTTCTGGCCAGGATCGCCGGATTGTTCTCCCGGCGCAGCTTCAACATCACGTCGCTGGCGGTTGGGCCCACCGAGCACCCGGGTGTTTCGCGCATAACCATGGTCGTAAACGCGGATGAGCACCCGCTGGAGCAGATCACCAAGCAGCTCAATAAGCTGATCAACGTGATCAAGATTGTCGAGCTCGAACCGGGCCAGTCGGTTCAGCGCGAGATTCTTCTCGTGAAGGTTCGGGCCGATGTCGAAACCCGGTCACATGTTTTGGAGACGGTGCAATTGTTCAGGGCCAAGGTCGTCGACGTGTCGAGCGAGGCTGTCACGATTGAAGCAACCGGAAATGCCGACAAGCTCGCGGCCCTGCTTCGCGTCCTCGAGCCGTTCGGCGTGCGCGAACTCGTCCAGTCCGGCATGGTCGCGCTCGGTCGTGGTCCACGCTCCATCACCGACCGCTCGCTTCGCGCGATCGAGCGGCCCACGGCCTGAACCGCACCAGACAACGCCGACAACGCCGACAGCGCGGACAAAGACCGACAAGCGCCTACCCAGGAGGAGACGAGCCACCGTGGCGGAGATGTATTACGACGACGACGCCGATTTGTCGGTCATCCAGGAACGGCACGTCGCCGTTCTCGGGTACGGGAGCCAGGGACAGGCGCACGCGCTTTCGTTGCGCGACTCCGGGGTGGATGTCCGGGTCGGGCTGCCCGAAGGCTCCAAGAGCCGGGCAAAAGTCGAGGCGGACGGCTTACGGGTTCTGGCACCGTTCGACGCCTGCGAAGAATCAGATCTGATCATGGTGCTGGCTCCCGATCCGAAGCAGCGCCAGTTGTACGCGGAGGCGATCGAGCCGAACCTCGTGGACGGGGATGCGCTCTTCTTCGCCCACGGTTTCAATATTCGCTTCGGCTATATCAAGCCACCCGGCGGCGTCGACGTCTGCATGGTCGCTCCCAAAGGCCCCGGACACTTGGTACGTCGCGAATTCGTCGCCGGGCGGGGGGTGCCGGTTCTGATCGCGGTCGAGCAGGACGCGACCGGCAATGCGTTGGCTTTGAGCCTCGCGTACGCGCGGGCGATCGGCGGCCTGCGCGCCGGCGGCATCCGGACGACCTTCACCGAAGAGACCGAGACCGACCTGTTTGGCGAGCAGGCCGTGCTGTGCGGCGGGGCCTCCGCGCTGGTGCAGGCGGGCTTCGAAACCCTCGTCGAGGCGGGGTATCAACCTGAGGTGGCCTATTTCGAGTGCCTGCACGAACTGAAGCTGATCGTCGATCTGATGTACGAGGGTGGAATCGCCAAGCAGCGCTGGTCAGTCTCTGACACCGCGGAATACGGCGACTACGTGTCGGGCCCGAGAATTATCGATGACCGGGTGAAGCAGAACATGAAAGCTGTTCTCGACGACGTTCGGAACGGATCGTTCGCCGCGCGTTTCATCGCCGACCAGGATGCCGGAGCGCCCGAGTTCCTGGCCCTGCGCGCCAAGGGCGAGGCGCACCCGATCGAGGCGACCGGACGAGAGCTGCGCGGCCTGATGGCGTGGATCGAGACGTCCGATGACGACTACGTCGAGGGCACCGCGGCGCGCTGAGGCTGATCACCGAGGACCGCCGGGACGGTCGAGTCGCCCGGGCGGGACTTGGGACAAGCGGCCGGCAAGACGCTCGGGTCAGCTCGGTCCGGCCTTGCCGATGGCTGCCTCGACGCCGGCGATGATCATCTCGATGATCCGCCCGCTGATTTCTGCTTCGTCGACCTCGGCCAGCGCCGGACCGGCGGCGGCGAGCTCTGGAAACGCCTTCGGGTCGGCGGCGCGGTATTCACGGCTCCAGGAGAGCTCGTCGGCTTCCCTGATCGCCGGATCGAGCATGAGGTACGTCGCTTGCGTGCCGGCGAACGACAGGATGAGGTCCGCAACGGTGCGGTACGTCGCGACAAGCTCGGATCCGGACAGGCCGGCTTCGCGCAGCAGTCCGATCAGGGTGTCGGCAGCGCGGAACTCGTTGGCCTGGCGGGTGGTGCGCGCTCCGACTTCGGCTCCGATCGCCGGGTAGCGCTGGAACGTCTCGACGGTCGCACGGAGGAGCTCGCTGAGGCGGTGACGCCAATCTCCGGCGACCGGAAGACTCTCGAGCATCTCGCCGAGCATGCGGTCGGCGACGGTCAGTAGCAATTCGTCCCGGTCCCGGAAGTAGCGGTAGATCACCGTCGGATCAGCGTCCAGCTCCTGGCCCAGCCGGCTCAGCGTGAGGCGCTCGCCAGTGTTGTTTGCCGCGATCCGCAGAGCGGCCTGGACGATCACGTCGGCCGACAGGCCGTTCCGGCGCGCGCTCAGCCCATTCGTCGCCGGTCCTGGTCGCAGCGCCGCCATACCGCCCAGCATTGCATATCGGCAACGGCTCTGTCAGAGGCATTGACAATGCCATTGATTCACCACTTGACTCACTCTCCCGTAGCCCGGCCGCCCCGCCGGAGCAGCTGACAGGAGCGCGCAGTGGACCAGGCCGGCCCCGATCGACATTCCAGGGACGGCTGTGCGGACACCGTGTTCACCGGCGGGAACGTCTACCTCTCGGGCGACGGCGCCGTACCCGCGTCGGTTGCGGTCCGCGACGGCCGGATCGTTGCCGTTTCCCGACGCAGCGACCTCGACGACCTCGACGACCTCGACGACATCGTCGGCCCGACGACCGAGGTTGTCGACGTGGGGGACGGCCTACTGGTTCCCGGTTTTCAGGACGCGCACGTGCATCCGGTGATCGCCGGCGTCGCCATGGGTCAGTGCGAGCTGCACGGCCTCGACGACCTGCCGGCGTACCTCGCCGAGGTGGCCGACTTCGCGCGCCGCCGGCCTGAGTCGGCGTGGATCAACGGCGGCGGATGGTCGATGGATCAGTTCGCCGGCGGGGCCCCGACCAAGGATGTGCTCGACGCCGTCGTTCCAGACCGGCCTGTGTTCCTCGTCAACCGGGATGGACACGGCGCCTGGGTGAACTCGTTGGCCCTGGAGTTGGCAGGGGTCGACAAGGGAACCGCGGATCCGATCGACGGTCGGATCGAGCGAGGCCCGGACGGCGAGCCGTCAGGGACCTTGCACGAAGGTGCGATGACGTTGGTCGGACGGCTCCTTCCGGCTACCACCCACGCCGAGAGCTACCTGGGCCTGCTGGCAGCGCAGGACTACCTGTTTTCGCTCGGCGTCACCGGATGGCAGGACGCGGCGGTGGGTGCTATGCCGGGCACCACCGACAACTTCGACGTCTACGTCAGTGCGGCGAGCGAGGGCAAGCTCAAAGCGAGAGTGGTCGGGGCGCAATGGTGGGAACGTTCGCGCGGGCTCGAACAGGTGGCCGAACTCATCCATCGGCGCGGTATCGGAAGTGCGGGCCGGTTTCGCCCGACCAGTGTCAAGATCATGCAGGACGGCGTCGCGGAGAACTTCACCGCTGCGATGCTCTCGCCGTACCTCGATGCGTGCGGCCACGCGACGTCCAACTCCGGGCTGAGCTTCGTCGACCCCGCCGAGCTCGCGGAATACGTCACCGCGCTGGACGCGGCCGGCTTCCAGGTCCACTTCCACGCCTTGGGCGATCGAGCCGTTCGCGAGGCGCTCGATGCGATCGAGGCGGCCCGGGCAACCAACGGCATGAACGACCTGCGCCATCATCTGGCTCATCTGCAGGTGGTGCATCCCGACGACATCCCGCGGTTCGCGCGTCTTGCCGTCGGCGCCAACATTCAACCGCTGTGGGCCACTCACGAGCCCCAGATGGACGAGCTCACGATCCCGTTCCTCGGCCCCGAGCGGGCGGCGTGGCAGTACCCGTTCGGGGATCTGGCCCGGGCCGGCGCACGATTGGTCGCCGGAAGCGACTGGTCCGTGAGCAGCCCCAACCCGCTGTGGGGAATACACGTAGCGGTCAATCGCACGGCGCCGGCGGGCGACGTCGGCGTAGACGGCGGCAGCAGTGATCGGAAGCCGGCGTTCCTGCCGGACCAGGCGCTTGACCTTGCGACTGCGCTCGACGCCTACACATCCGGCAGCGCCTGGGTGAACCACCTCGATGACGTGACCGGGGTGATCGAGCCCGGCCGTCTGGCCGATCTCGTGGTCCTCGACCGCGACCTGTTCGCGATCGCCGCCGAAGAAATCGGAACCGCGGTCGTGCGCCGGACCTACGTCAACGGAGAGCTCGTCTACAACCATGAGGACTAGATCGGGAGCAGCGATGCCACAGCACCATCGGTTCAACGGTCGCCGACTGCGTGCGGTCACGCTCGCCGCGGGCCTCGCCGCGGCGGTCCCGCTCGCCGGCTGCAGCGGCACAGCCGGCGGCGGTGCGTCGGTGTCGGCGAACTCTGCGTACGAGATCACCGCGCATACCGCAGCAGCCAAGGGCGACATCGGTTCTTACACCTGGGCGCTTTACGCGGAACCCCAGTCATTGGACTACGCGTATGCCTTCGACTACCCGCCGAACACCATCCTGTCGAACGTTTGCGAGAGCCTGCTCCGGTGGAACGCCGACCTATCGGTGAGCCCGGGCCTGGCGACCGCATACGCCAATCCGACGCCGACCACGTGGGTGTACACCATTCGGCAGGGTGTCCACTTTCACGATGGCACGCTGATGACGCCGGCCGACGTCGTCGCGTCACTGAAGCGGCACTTGTCCCCTGCCGTCGGTTCCTACTGGGCCAGCGTCTACCAGAACGTGAAGTCGATCACCCAGACCGGTTCGGATCAGGTGACGGTCGCGCTGACCCGTCCCGATGCGACGTTCAACAAGTACATGGCGGCCTCGCCGGGCACCGTCGAATCAGCAGCGACGCTCGCGAAGGACGGCAAGAACTACGGCAACCCAACGGTTGGCGTCAACTGCACCGGGCCATTCTCGTTCGCCTCGTGGACTGCCGGGCAGAACATCGTGCTCAAGCGGTTCGACGGCTACTGGGATCAGAATCTGCGCGCCAAGGCCGGCCAGGTCAAGTTCGTCTTCCTGCAAGATCCGAACACCAGGGTGTCCGCATTGCAGACCGGCGAAGTCGATGGAGCTTTCTCGGTGCCGTCGAATGCGTACACGCAGCTGGCCCAGTCGTCGTCGGGCAAGTTGTACTTCGGAACGAACACCACGGTCATCGACGAGATCGTCGGAAACATGCGCGGCCCGCTCGGCAACGTCCAGGTGCGTAAAGCGCTACTCATGGCGATCGACCGTAAAGCGCTGGTGAAAGCGGCCGAGCTCGGGGTCGGCGACGTGTCTGATTCGCTGGTGACCAAGAACCTGTGGGCGGGAATGTCGCCGTCAGCGGTCGACGCGCTCTACGCCGGCCTGCCGAACTACGCCTTCGATCCGAATAAGGCCAAGAGCATGGCGGCCGCGGCCGGAGTCCACGGGCAGCAGGTGGTCATCGCTACCTCGCCGATCACCAGCCAGGCAGACATCATCGCGGCGGCAGTAGCGGCCGCGGCGAAACAGATTGGGCTCACGCCAGTCATCCGCACCATTTCGCCGGACAGTTACACGACGCTGTTCTCGGACCCGGCGGCCCGCAAGGGCATCGACCTGTTCCTGACTTCGTGGTACGTGTCGATCACCGACCCGTTCGACATGCTCGGAGTCCTCCAGACCGGAAACTTCAGCAACTACGGTGCATGGTCCGACCCAGCGTTCGACTCCGCAATCAAGGCGGCGTCTTCGGCGACCAATCAGGCGGACGAGCTGAACTCCCTCGCAACCACGGAGAAGATCGCGTCGGACCAGCTTCCGTGGTTGCCGCTGTATACGGTGCCGACCAGCGTGTTCCTGTCGAACCGGATCACCGGGCTCAGCCCCTCGATCAACTACATGTACTACCCGTGGGCAGCCACGATCGGAGCGTCCGGCCGATGACCGATCTGCATTACCTGTCGGCGACCAGCGTTCTGCGGCTCTTTGCTGCGCGCGAACTCTCGCCGGTCGAGCTGCTCGACGCGCTCGTCGCTCGAGCCGGCAAGGTCGGTGAGGGGATCAACGCCTTCACCGAGCAGATGCTGGACGATGCGTACATCGCAGCCCGCGCGTCCGAACAGCGATACCGCCGGAACGGCGAAGTCGTACGCGCGCTGGAAGGACTTCCGCTGGCGATCAAGGAAGAACAGCCGATCGCCGGGCGCACTCTGGAGGAAGGCAGTCTCCTGCTCGCCGGGCACGTCGCCTCAACGACGCATCCGGTGGTGTCGAGAGTGCTCGACGCGGGTGCTGTCATCCATGCACGTACGACGACGCCAGAGTTCTCGTGTGCACCGTTCACCCACAGCAAGCTGTGGGGCGTCACGCGGAACCCGTGGAGTCCGCGGTTCAGCCCTGGCGGGTCGTCCGGCGGCGCGGGCGCCGCGCTGGCGGCCGGATTGACGACGTTGGCGACGGGGTCCGATATCGGCGGCTCGATCAGGATCCCGGCGTCGTTCTGCGGGGTGGTCGGATTCAAGCCGCCGTTCGGTCGGGTTCCTGGCGTGCCGCCGTTCAACCAGGACACGTACTGCGCCGACGGTCCGATGGCCCGGACAGTCGCCGACGTCGCCCTCCTGCAAAACGTGCTCGCCGGGCCGCACCCGCACGACCAGGCGTCGTTGCGTCCGGCTTACCGGCTGCCTGACTCCTTGGACGGCGTCGAGGGCATGACAGTGGGGTTGTGCATCGCCCTCGGCGATTACTCCGTGGATCCGTCCATCGAGGCGAACACCCGCGCCGCAGCCGAGATCCTCGCTGATGCGGGCGCGAAGGTGGTCGAGGTCGAGCTTCCGTGGAGACGCGAAGCGTTGACGCGGGCCGCGATGATCCATTTCGGGTTGATCTTCGGCGCACTCGTCGTCGCAGAAGGGCATGACCAGTGGGACCTGCTGACTCCGTACGCGCGTTCGTTCGGCGCCCGCAGCGTAGCGGCCGCCAAAGAGGCGTCGCTGCCGGAGGGCCTCGAGCTCGAGGGAGAGCTCTACCCGCCGCTGGGCGACTTGTTCAACGAGATCGACATTTTGATGTGCCCCACGGTCGCAACCCAGGGGTTCGTCGCCGGTGAGGACTACGTCGACGCGACGGTGTCGGTCGGGTCCGAGGAGGTTCCCTGGGAGCACGCGCTGCTGACCCTTCCGTTCAACGTGATCGGCCGGTGTCCGGTTCTTTCGGTGCCGTCGGGACGCGCGCCGAACGGCGTGCCGACCGGCGTCCAACTCGTCGGCCGAACGTACGACGACGTGACCGTTTTCGCGGCCGGCAAGGCGCTCGAGGCCGGCCAGGCTTTATGGGACGACGCGTCGTGGCGACCGGCCGAGTGAGCGCTACCGGTCACCGCGCGGCGATCAACCCGGCCTTCCTCGCCCGGAAGCTGGGCGGCCTCGTCGTAACCCTCTTCGTGACCTCGTTCCTCGTGTTCTCCTCGCTCTATCTCGCCCCGGGCGACCCGGTGAGCTTCATCACCAAGGGCCGCAGCCCATCCCCGGCGGACGTAGCGGCGATCCGTCACCAGCTCGGCTTGGACGAGCCGTTCCTGGTCCGCTATTGGGACTGGCTGACGGCTATGCTGCGCGGCGACTTCGGCCGTTCCTTCCAGCTCCATCAGGATGTTGTCGGCGTCATCGGCGCGCGCCTGCCGGTGACGCTCGAACTCGTTGTGATGTCCGCATTGATCATCGGCATCGTCGGACTGGGTGGCGGAGTCCTCGCCGCGCTCCGTCGGGGCCGTCCGTCCGAAGGCGCCATCCTGGTGGGCGTCACCGTGGGTGCTGCACTGCCTTCGTTCGTCGCCGCGATCGTGTTGCTCTCGGTGTTCTCAGTCCGGCTCGGATGGTTCCCGACCTTCGGTAGCGGGACCGGGTTCTTCGGCACGATCTACCATCTGACGCTTCCGGCCGTCGCGCTGTCCATCACGTTCATTGCCCTGGTGACGAGGGTGACCCGTTCGGCGATGGTTGACGAACTGCGTAGGGAGCATGTCGAGGTCGCACTCAGTCGTGGCATCCCGCGACGTACCGTGATCCGCCGCCACGTGTTCCGGAATGCGCTCGGGCCGATCATGACGATTTCGGGGCTCGTCGCGGCGGGCCTGCTGGTCAGCACCTCGATCGTCGACACCTTCTTCGGTCTCAACGGCATCGGCTCGCTGCTCGTCCAGTCGGTCAATCAGCACGACTTTCCGGTCGTCCAGGCGATCACGATGCTGATCGTCGCGGTTTTCGTCGTGGTCAACACCGCGGTCGACATCGCGTATCCGCTGATCGACCCACGAATCTCCGCGGCGGAGTCGGCGCGATGAGCAGCGTGCTCGTGGCCGCTCCGGTGCGCAGCCGGTTGACTAGGCTTCGTCGGCTGGGAGGCCTGTTGGTCGTCGCAGCGGCTGTGGTTCTGGTCGTGTTCGTTCTGATGGCTCTGTTCGCTCGCTGGCTCGCGCCGTACGACCCGAACGCGGTCGACTTGTCGAACACTCTGGCCCCGCCCAGCTCCGCTCATTGGCTGGGAACCGACGAAGTCGGACGGGACACGCTGTCCCGGCTCATCTACGGGGCACAGACCAGCCTGATCGGACCGCTCGCCGTCGTATTGATCGCGACGATCCTGGGCACGTTGACCGGTCTCTACGCCGCATGGCGCGGAGGCGTCGTCGACACGCTCATCAGCCGCGCACTGGACATCGTGTTCGCGTTCCCGGCGTTGCTCCTGGCCATCTTGGTCGTGGCCATCTACGGGAAGGGCCTTACCGCGCCGGTCATCGCGATGGCCCTGGCGTACACGCCCTACACGGCGCGACTGGTGCGCAGCCTGGTACTGCAGGAGAAGACGCGGCCGTACGTCGCCGCGTATCGCGTGCAGGGATTCTCCGGCTTCTTCATCGCGTACCGGCGCGTGCTGGCGAATGTCTCGCCGACAGTGCTCGCCCAGTCGACGGTGAGCTTCGGATATGCGCTGCTCGACCTGGCGGCGTTGTCGTTCCTCGGATTCGGGGTGCAACCACCGACTGCGGACTGGGGTTCGATGGTCAACAACGGGGAAGGTGCTGTGCTCCAAGGTCAGCCGCTGTCGGCGATCGCGCCGGCGATCGCGATCGTCGTCGTGGTCGTCGCGTTCAACCTGGTCGGCGAATCGATCGGCGACCGGATCGCCGGTCGGGACCGCTGATGGCGCTTCTGGAAATCCGCGACCTTGTCGTACGGCTTCCGTATGGGGCGGCCCGTCCGCTCGTCGACGGGGTCGCGATCGATGTGGAGGCAGGCGAGATCGTCGGCCTGGTCGGGGAGTCTGGCTCGGGAAAGTCCTTGACGGCCCGTGCCGCACTGGGTCTGTTTCCTGCCGGGGCCAGCGCGGAGGGGGAAATCTTCGTCGACGGCAGCGACGTGATCGGAGCGTCCGGGGCGGTGTTGCACCGGGTGCGGACCTCGGTCGCATCGATGATCTTCCAGGACCCGCGGGCCGGCATCAATCCGATGCGGCGGATCGGGGACTTCCTTACTGAGTCCGTCCGGACGAACCAGGGGTGGTCTCGCGCGAAGGCGAAGGCGTCGTCGATCGATCTACTGAGAGCGGTCGGGCTTCCTGACCCAGAGCGGCATTTCCGGCAATATCCGCACGAGCTTTCCGGCGGCATGCTTCAGCGGGTGATGATCGCCGCGGCGCTCACATCGCAGCCGCGGCTGCTGCTGTGCGACGAGCCAACTACCGCGCTGGACGTGACGACGCAGGCAGAGATCGTCGCAATCATTGCCAAGCTTCGTACTGAACGCGACCTCGGTGTGCTGTTCATCACGCACGACCTCGATCTCGCGGCGGCCATCTGCGACCGGATCTACGTGATGTATGCGGGGGAGATCGTCGAGACCGCCGCCGCGACGACGTTGTTCGCATCGCCGCGGCATCCGTATACCGCCGGCCTGCTTTCGTCGACGCCCAAGCTCGATGCGGGCGACGAGCCGCTCACTCCTGTCAAGGGCACGCCTCTCGGGCTGCACGAGTCGCCTCCTGGTTGCCGATTCTTCGGCCGGTGCCCCGAAGCACTGCCCGATACGTGCGACACCGAGCGTCCGCAGCTGTTCTCGATCAGCCTGACCGGCGCATCCCAGGGTTCGGCGGTCAGATGCGTTCGAGCACGCGAGATCGGCAGCGCGCAGACCGCCCTTCCGCCCGTTCCGGCCGGATCGGCCACCGGCGTCGCCGTCCGAAAAGATCGCACGACGGACGCCGCAGTCGTCGGCGATGGCTCAGTTCCGCTCCTCGAGGCGAGAGCCTTGCGCAAGGTCTACTGGCCGGGTGGCGTCGAGGTCGTCGCCGTCGCCGGCTTGTCCTTCCAGCTCGCTCGCGGCGGCTCGCTCGGGCTGGTCGGCGAGTCGGGGTCCGGCAAGACGACGGTCGCCCGCATGCTCGTCGGTCTCGAGGCGCCGGACAGCGGCGAGATTCTCGTCGAGGGGCAGCCCGCTGGCGGCGGCTCGCGCAAGGCGGGCCGGCTGGCGCGCGCGGCGGCGGCCCAGATCGTGTTCCAGGATCCCTACCTTTCGCTCGACCCCCGGATCTGCGTCGCCGACGCTCTCGACGATGTGCTCCGTCTGCACTCCGATCTTGATCGACCCGGCCGGCGAGCCAGGACGGCCGAGTTGCTCGATCAAGTCGGACTCGGCCACCGCGAAGCCAAGGAGGTGCCGCGGAATTTGTCGGGCGGTCAGCGGCAGCGGGTGGCGATCGCCCGCGCGCTCGCCGTCAGGCCTGCGGTTCTCGTCCTTGACGAGGCCGTGTCGGCACTCGACGTATCGGTGCAGGCACAGGTGCTGAACCTGTTGGTCGATATCCGCCGGGAAACAGGCATCGGCTTGCTCTTCATCAGCCACGATCTCGCCGTCATTCGCTACCTGTGCAGCGACGCGATCGTCATGTATCGAGGAGTCGATGTCGAGCGGCAGCCGACTGAGGTCTTGCTGTCCGATCCGAAGCACCCCTACACGAGGCTGCTCGTCGACTCCGTGCCCCGGTCGGACTGGGATCCGGCGCGCATCTCTGACGAACGGCGGGAGCTGCTCGACCGCGTTCGGTGAGAACATCAGTACGAAAAGTATCGGGGGATACATGAGACGCACCGCCGTCGTCGGGCTGCTCGCCGGCCTCATCAGTGCCGCATTCGCACTCATCGGAGATGCCATCGGCGGCGCGATGCACAACCTGGCGTCCGCGCATATCGAGCCCTACGCGCTGATCGTGGTCATCGTCGGGATTACCGCACCATCCCTAGTGCACGCGGTTCTGCGAGCGACGCTGTCCCAGGCCGTCATGGTGACGATCTACTACTGGCACCGGCACGGACTGTTCACGCTCGATCCGACGATGGTCGACTGGGGACTGGTTGCCCTAGTAGGTGTTCCTCCGGTGGCCGCGCTCGCCTATGGCGGCAAAGCTGCGTTCCGTGGTGTGCACGAATCCCGGCCGAGTCGCATCAAGCGTCTGACGCGGCCGAAGTCCGTGGTAGGCAAGCGCGGATAACGGGTTGCGTCCATGGGTGCGGGCCGACGAGCATCGTCGAACTCTCCCGGAAGGTCTGACCGTGGATGTCGAGCGAGTTGCGGGCGCAGCTGAGTTCCTGGTCCGTACCGAGGGCCTTCGTGCCGCCGAACCGGTGCTCACCAATGTGATGGGCAGCGTCGCGCAGTCCGTCGCAGCCGGCCGCGAGTACGCCGCCGAGTATTGGTGGCTGGTGCGGGACCATTCAGGCGTCGTCGGCTGCGCGATGCGTACCGCGCCGTGGAACCTGTTGGTCTCGCCGATGTCCGGCGATGCCGCACGCAGCCTCGCGACAGCGGTGGGCGTCAACGATCCGGGCCTGCCGGGCATAACCGGGCCGCGGAAGGTTGTCGATGCCGTGACCGAGGCGCTGGCCCGGGCCGGACCCGTTGGTGCTCGATCGGCCCGGCTGGCCATGACGGACGTGGTGTACGAACTCGGAAGATTCGTGCCGCCGGCCGGCGTGGCTGGAGCGCCCCGATTGGCGCGTCACGACGAACTCGAGCTCATGGTCGCGTGGCACGAGCAGTTCGCCCTCGATGCCGGCGTCCCCTCGCACGACTCCCGCTCGTCGGTCGAGTCGCGGCTTTCGGAGCGGGCGATCTGGTGCTGGGAGTTGGACGGGCAGCTCGTCGCTATGGCGGCCCACGCACCGCCTGTCCGGACGCCGGGCGGCGTCGTCGGACGGATCGGCCCGGTGTACACCCCGAGCCAATGGCGCCGGCGCGGCTTCGGTGCCGCGATCACCGCGGCAGTGGTCGCGCGGCTCCAACCGGTCTGCTCGACGATCATGCTCTTCGCCGACGCGGCCAACCCGACGAGCAACGGTGTCTACGCACGGCTCGGATTCAGGGCAACGGCCGAGGTCGTGGAAGTCAGATTCGACTGACCCGTCCGAGCGCCGTCCGTATCGCGGACATTGTGCGAGCGTTCACAAGCGCCCAACTACCCTGTGAGGGCACGAGATCCGACGAGTTCTGACCTTCGGAAGGCGCTGACCGCCGTGCCCAAGCCAGTCGTCCTGATCGCTGAAGAGCTGTCTCCGGCCACCGTAGATGCGCTCGGCCCTGACTTCGACGTGCGTCAGTGCGACGGCTCGAACCGCGCCGAGTTGCTGGCTGCGCTGCCCGAGGCCGACGCCGTCCTGATTCGAAGTGCGACGAAGATCGACACCGAGGCACTGGCTGTCGCGCGCAACCTGAAGGTCGTCGCCCGGGCCGGGGTCGGGCTCGACAACGTCGACGTTCCGGCCGCGACGCAGGCCGGCGTGATGGTGGTGAACGCACCGCAGTCGAACATCGTCAGCGCAGCGGAGCTGGCGGTGGGGCTACTCATTGCGAGCGCGCGAAACATCGTCCCGGCGAACGAGTCACTACGCGCCGGCCAGTGGAAACGGTCGGCATTCAGCGGCGCGGAGCTTCAGGACAAGGTCGTGGGCATCGTCGGGCTCGGCCGGATCGGCCTGCTGGTCGCGCAGCGACTCGTGGCGTTCGACATGCGCGTGATCGCGTACGACCCCTACGTCCAGCCCGCTCGCGCCGGACAGCTCGGCATCAAGCTCGTGACGTTGGACGAGCTGCTCGCCGAGTCCGACTTCATCACGATCCACCTGCCGAAGACGGCTGAAACCACCGGCCTGATCGGCGAGGCCGCGCTCCGCAAGGTCAAGCCGACCGTCCGCGTCGTCAACGCTGCTCGCGGCGGGATCGTCGACGAGGCTGCTCTGCTGGCAGCGCTGCAGGACGGTCGCGTCGCCGGTGCGGGTCTGGATGTGTACGCGACCGAACCGTGCACCGACAGCCCGCTGTTCGCGCTGCCGTCGGTGGTCGCGACACCCCACCTCGGTGCAAGCACGGACGAAGCCCAGGAGAAGGCCGGGGTCTCGGTCGCGCGCTCGGTTCGGTTGGCGTTGGCCGGCGAGCTGGTGCCGGATGCAGTCAACATTTCCGGCGGCGCGATCGCCGAGGACGTCCGGCCCGGCCTGCCGTTGGCCGAGCACCTCGGCCGCATCTTCACCGCTCTGGCCGGCGGGGTGCCGACCAGGTTCGACGTCGAGGTACGGGGTGAGATCGCGGCGCACGACGTCTCCGTACTCGAGCTCGCGGCACTCAAGGGGTTGTTCGTCGACGTGGTCGAGGAGTCGGTGTCGTACGTCAACGCTCGGCTGATCGCCAAGGAACGCGGCGTCGAGGTGGCGCTGACGACGACCGGGGAGAGCCCCGACCACCGCAACGTCACCACCCTGCGCGGAACGATGGCGGACGGATCCGTGGTCTCCGTGTCCGGCACGGTGATCGGGCCCCGTCGGGTCGAGAAGTTGGTCGAGGTGGACGGCTTCGACATCGATCTCGTGCCAGCGGATCACATGGCGTTCTTTCGCTACGAAGACCGGCCGGGCGTGGTCGGCGCCGTCGGACGGCTCCTCGGCGACGTCGGGGTAAACATCGCCGGAATGCAAGTCAGCCGGGACCGGCGCGGCGGTCACGCGCTGATGGTCCTGTCCGTCGACTCAGCGGTCCCGTCCGACGTTCTGGCCGGTATCGTCGCCGAGATCGGGGCCGACTCGGCCCGCACCGTCGACCTCGACGCCTGACCTGCCGCCAGCTCTACATCCCACGATCAGTCCGAACAGCACGCACGACGGACAGGAGCGTCCATGTCCCGCACGGTTCGCCTCGCGGTGATTCCCGGTGACGGGATCGGACCGGAAGTGGTCGCCGAAGGGCTGAAGGTTCTGCACGCGGTCGCGGCGTCCGACGACGTGGTCTTCGAAACGACGGAGTACGACTTGGGGGCGCGGCGCTGGCACGCGACCGGTGAGACCTTGCCCGATGCGGTGCTCGCCGAGCTTGGTGCCCATGACGCGATCCTGCTGGGGGCGGTCGGGGATCCGTCTGTGCCGAGCGGCGTGCTCGAACGCGGCTTACTGCTGCGCTTGCGCTTCGAGCTCGACCATTACGTCAACCTGCGACCGGTGCGGCTCTTTCCGGGAGTCAACGGGCCGTTGGCTTCGGCCAAGCCGGACGACATCGACATGATCGTCGTGCGCGAAGGAACCGAAGGGCCCTACGCGGGGTCCGGCGGCTTCCTGCGCAGGGGGACCGCGCACGAGATCGCGACCGAGGAGAGCCTGAACACGCGGTTCGGAGTCGAGCGGGTCGTCCGTTACGCGTTCGCCCGCGCGGCTGCTCGCCCCAGGCGGTTGCTGACGCTCGTGCACAAGACCAACGTGCTCGTCCACTCAGGCGACCTGTGGAGTCGTACCGTCGCCGCTGTCGCGAGCGACTTTCCGCAGGTTCGGGTCGAGTACCAGCACGTCGATGCCGCGTCGATGTTCTTCGTCAACGATCCGGGCCGGTTCGACGTCGTCGTGACCGACAACCTGTTCGGCGACATCCTCACCGACCTCGGGGCCGCAATCGCGGGAGGGATCGGCCTTGCCGCGAGCGGCAATCTCGATGTGAGCGGGACGCATCCGAGCATGTTCGAGCCGGTGCACGGCTCGGCGCCCGATATCGCCGGTCAGGGCAAGGCCGACCCGACGGCGACGGTCCTTTCGGTCGCGATGCTGCTCGAGCATCTCCAGCTTCCGGGGGCGTCAGCGCGGGTCGAGGCTGCCGTCGCGACAGACCTGGCTGCCCGGGCGAGCGGCGCAGCGGGGCATCAGCGCTCGACCGCCCAGATAGGTGACTGGCTCGCCACCGCGGCAACGTCATGACTACCGTTTATCCCATGACGAGTGAAGTGCTGAGCGACCTGATCGCGCTGAAGCCGACATCGGCGCCGCTGGCCGCCGCCGAGCGCGCGGCGCGGCTGGAGAATCCCGGGTTCGGCCGCTACTTCACCGACCACATGGTGACAATCAGGTGGGAGGCCGGCCAGGGCTGGCACGACGCGCAGATGGTGCCGTACGCGTCGCTCCAGATGGACCCGGCTGCGATGGTCCTGCATTACGGACAGGCAATCTTCGAAGGGCTCAAGGCTTATCGCCGCGAGGACGGATCGATCTCGGTCTTCCGGCCCGAGCAGAACGCACGGCGGTTCCAGCGGTCCGCCCGACGACTGGCGATGCCCGAGCTTCCCGAGGAACTCTTCCTTGCATCGATCCAGGCATTGGTCGCGCAGGACCGGGAGTGGGTGCCGTCGGGCGCCGAGAAGAGCCTCTACCTGAGGCCGTTCATGATTTCGACCGAGGTCGGGCTGGGAGTTCGGCCGTCCAATTCCTACCTGTACGGGCTGATCGCCTCTCCGGCCGGGGCGTACTTCCAGGGTGGGATCAAGCCGGTCACGGTCTGGTTGTCGGAGGACTACACGCGTGCGGCCCCCGGCGGTACCGGCGAGGCGAAATGTGCCGGCAATTACGCCGCTTCGCTGGTCGCCCAAGCGCAGGCGGCGGACGAAGGCTGTGATCAGGTCGTCTGGCTGGACGCCGCCGAGCACCGGTACGTCGAGGAAATGGGCGGGATGAATCTCGTCTTCGTCTACGGCAGGCCGCACGGGACGGTCCGGCTCGTCACTCCGGCACTGACCGGGTCGCTCCTGCCCGGCGTCACTCGCGACTCGCTGCTCAGCCTCGCCGGCGACCTCGGATACGTGGCCGAGGCCGGCCGGATCTCGGTCGATGAATGGCGGGACGGGAACGCCACTGGCGAGATCACCGAGGTCTTCGCGTGCGGAACCGCGGCGGTGATCACCCCGGTCGGCGCGGTCAAATCAGCGAGTCAGTCGTGGACAGTCGGCGACGGCGGCACCGGTCCGGTCACCAGTCGGCTGCGCCAGGAACTGCTCGACATCCAGACCGGAGTCGGTCCTGACGCGCACGGCTGGAATCAGGTTCTGCTCGGCCCGACCTGAGCGCGCACCGCCCCCTGTGACACACTAGGGGCGTGCGCAGCACGATCATCATCATGTAGCGCGTCGGGACACGTCCCCGACGCGCCGGCCTCCCATACCTTTGGGGGGCCTTCGCATTTTCCGGGCAGGACTTCCGATCGTCCGCCGGAGCTTCGACGGGAGCGGGCATGCACACGGTGGACCGAACCGCGGACGCCTTCCACGTGTACGACACGACTCTGCGGGATGGCGCGCAGCAGGAGGGGCTGTCGCTCACCGTCGCCGACAAGCTGACGATCGCCCGCCATCTGGACGGCCTCGGTGTCGGGTTCATCGAGGGCGGGTGGCCGGGGGCCATTCCCAAGGACACTGAATTCTTTGCCCGGGCGGCCAAGGAGTTGGAACTCGAGCACGCAGTGCTCGCCGCGTTCGGCTCCACCCGCAAGGCGGGAGCGCTGGCTGCCGACGACCCGGGCGTCGCCGCGCTACGCGAATGCGGCGCGTCAGTGGTGACGCTGGTCGCGAAATCTCACGACAGCCACGTCGAGCGCGCCCTGCGGACGACGCTCGAAGAGAACCTCGCGATGATCCGCGACACGGTGGCTCACCTGTGCGCCGAAGGCCAGCGGGTCTTCCTCGACGCCGAGCACTTCTTTGACGGGTATCGCGCCAATCCCGCCTACGCGCTCGAGGTGGTCCGGGTCGCGGCCGAGGCGGGTGCCGACGTCGTCGCGCTGTGCGACACCAATGGCGGGATGTTGCCGACCGAGCTCGCGGACGTCGTGATCGAGGTGCTCAGCCAGACCTCGGCACGCCTGGGTATCCACTGCCACGACGACACTGCGTGCGCGGTGGCGAACACTCTCGCCGCGGTCGACGCCGGCGTGACTCACGTGCAGGGCACCGCGAACGGCTACGGCGAGCGGTCCGGAAACGCCAATCTCTTCAGCGTGGTCGCCAACCTGCAACTCAAGAAGGGCCGGCGGGTCGTGCCTGACGCTTCGTTGCGCGAGATGACTCGAATCGCACACGCGGTCTCTGAGGTGACGAACATTTCGCCGAATCAGCATCAGCCGTACGTCGGGCTCTCGGCCTTCGCGCACAAGGCGGGCCTGCATGCAAGCGCGGTCAAGGTTGATCCCATGCTCTACCAGCACATCGATCCGTCTGAGGTCGGAAATGACATGCGAATGTTGGTGTCGGACATGGCCGGCCGCGCCTCCATCGAGCTGAAGGGCCGCGAACTCGGGTATGACCTGTCCGGCGATCGCGGCGTGCTCACCAGAGTGGTCGAGCGGGTCAAGCAGCTCGAGGCGGAAGGTTTCACTTTCGAAGCTGCCGACGCATCGTTCGAACTCCTGCTACGCGACGAGGTCGGCGGCCGGCACCGCCATTTCGCTCTCGAGTCGTGGCGAGCCATCGTCGACCAGGACTCGGACGGCACCGTGCGCAGCGAGGCGACGGTCAAGATCCACGCGGACGGCGAGCGCATCGTGGCGACCGGGGAGGGAAACGGCCCGGTGCACGCGCTCGACCAGGCGTTGCGCAAGGCGCTGGCCAGCTCCTTCCCGGAGCTCGACCGGCTGGAGCTGGTCGACTACAAGGTGCGAATTCTCGAAGGCTCGCAGGGCACGTCGGCCGTGACCCGCGTGCTGATCGAGACCTCGGACGGGTCCGGTGAGTGGGACACGGTGGGTGTGCACGAGAACGTCATCGCGGCCTCCTGGATGGCCCTCGAGGATGCGGTCGCCTATGGCCTGCTGCGCGCCGGCCGGACAGCCGAATGACACGGGCGGCCGCATTTCGGGCTCGGCGGACTCGGCCGGCAAGCGTGCGCAGAGCCGGCGGGTAGCCTTTCGCGGTGCGCATCGCCAGGTTCTCCGTCGCGGACCAGATCGCCTTCGGCGTCATCGACGGGGAGCCGGACGCCGGCCCGGATCGACCGCCCGCGCACGTCACGGCGATCGTGGGCCATCCGTTCGGCGAGTTCGAAATCTCCACCGCGCGGTTCCCGATGACCGAGGTCCGCCTGCTCGCCCCCATCGTTCCGAGCAAGGTGCTCGCAATCGGACGCAACTACCGGGAGCACGCAGCCGAGCTCGGAAATCAAGTACCGGACGATCCGATCCTGTTCATGAAGCCTTCAACCTCGGTCATCGGTCCAGGCGACGCCATCATGCTCCCCGCACTGAGTGAGCGGGTTGATCACGAGGCCGAGCTCGCCGTTGTCATCGGGCGGCTCGTCCGCGAGATCCCGATCGAGCGTGCACTCGAAGCCGTTCTCGGGTACACCTGCGCGAACGACGTGACGGCGAGGGATCTGCAACGCTCGGACGGTCAGTGGACGCGAGCCAAGGGCTTCGACACGTTCTGCCCGCTGGGGCCCTGGATCTCGACCGACGTCGACGGGTCCGACCTGCCGATCGAGTGCCGGGTCAACGGCGTTGTTCGGCAGAGCGGCCGGACCTCCGAGATGGTCCACGGTATTGCTGAGCTGATCGCGTACGCGAGCGCGGTCATGACGCTCATTCCCGGCGATGTCATCCTCACCGGAACGCCGGCGGGAGTCGGACCCATCGTGTCCGGCGACGAAGTCGAAGTGTCGATCGAAGGCATCGGGACGCTCGCCAACCGGGTGTCGGCATGAGCGCCGTCCGGGTGCGCTTCTGCCCGTCGCCGACCGGCAACCCGCACGTCGGGCTGATCCGAACTGCGCTGTTCAACTGGGCGTACGCGCGGCACACCGGGGGGACCTTCGTCTTCCGGATCGAGGACACCGACTCGTCCAGGGACAGCGAGCAGAGCTACCTGCAACTTCTCGACGCGTTGCGCTGGCTCGGGCTCGACTGGGACGAAGGCCCCGAGGTCGGCGGGCCGGTCGGGCCGTACCGGCAGTCCGAGCGGCTCGACATCTACACGGATGTCTCGCGCAAACTGGTCGAGTCGGGTTGGGCCTACGAGTCGTTCTCAACCCCCGACGAGGTTGCCGCGCGCCGGACGGCTGCCGGCCAGGACGCCAAGCTCGGCTACGACAACGCGGACCGCGATCTGACCACGGAGCGCAAAGACGAGCTGCGCGCGCAGGGGCGGGTTCCGGTCTTGCGTCTTCGGATGCCCGAGCGCGACTGGGCATGGACCGATGTCGTGCGCGGCCCGCTCTCGTTCGGACATGAGCACGTCCCCGACTTCGTTATCGTCCGCGGGAACGGCGAACCGCTGTACACGCTGGTGAACCCGGTCGACGACGCCCTGATGGGCATCACGCACGTTCTCCGCGGCGAGGACCTGCTGTCCTCAACCCCCCGCCAGCTCGCCATGTACGAAGCTCTCGTCGAGATCGGCGTCGCCGCTCAGGCACCCCGGTTCGGGCACCTGCCGTATGTGATGGGGCAGGGCAACCGGAAACTGTCCAAGCGCGACCCCGAGGCGTCGCTCGACCACTACCGGGAGCGTGGCTTCCTGCCCGAAGGTTTGCTCAACTACCTCGCGCTGCTCGGATGGTCGATGGGCAACGATGTCGAGATCTTCAGTCTCGACGAGATGGCGGCGGCGTTCGAGCTGGATCGGGTCAGCGCCAATCCCGCCCGGTTCGATCTGAAGAAGGCTGAGGCGATCAATGCCGTCCATCTGCGCCGGTTGGCGCCGGACGATCTGGCCCGCCGGATGGTGCCCTTCCTGCAGCGGGACGGGCTGGTCGGCGCCGAACCCACCGACGAACAGACGGCGCTGCTCGTGGTCGCCGCGCCACTCGTCGCCGAGCGGATGACGGTCCTCGCCGAGGCACCGGGCATGGTCGGGTTCCTCGTGGTCGACCCTCAGGCGTTCGCCGTCGATCCGGATGCGGTGGCGTCCCTGGCCGAGCGGGGCGAGGAATCCGCGACGATTCTGGGCGCGGCCGAGAAGGCGCTCGAACCGCTCGGGGTCTGGTCCACCGCGGGCATCGAGAGCTCGTTGCGAGAAGCGCTCGTCGAGGGCCTCGGGTTGAAGCCGAAGATCGCGTTCACCGCGGTCCGGATCGCGGTCACCGGCCGACGAGTGTCGCCACCGCTGTTCGAGTCGATAGAACTGCTAGGTCGCGATCGGACCATGCGGCGGCTGGCCTTGCTCCGCGAGCAGCTCCCCGGCTGATCGCCTCCGGCTTTGTCCGAGAATGGTCGGATCCGGTAGCCTCGTCGGGCGCTCGGCGCTCAGGTGAGCGCGTCGGAGCGTGCACGGCCCATGGGGTATGGGGTAATTGGCAGCCCGACGGATTCTGGCTCCGTTAGTCTAGGTTCGAGTCCTGGTACCCCAGCGAGAATCTGAGGCGACCGCGCTCGGCGGGTAGGCTTCAGACTCCGGTCGGCGCGACGAGCGAGCCGCACCGGCACCACCGGCCCCGTTGTGTAGCGGCCTAGCACGCCGCCCTCTCAAGGCGGTAGCGCGGGTTCGAATCCCGTCGGGGCTACGGCGAAGGCCCAGGTCACAGACCTGGGCCTTCGATATTGGGCAACGAGCGCGCGCGTGCGCGTGTGTAGATTGTGGCGCGTCCTGTGGGAGTACCGATTTCGGTCGGAGACGGTCGCGGAAGGTCCGGGCTGAGCGTGCCATCGTCACCATCTCAACAGGGATTTCTCGCCCAGCGGGTTGTCGCAAGGTCGGCTGAGCTGTCACCCGCGGAAATGCGGGTCGCCGCGTACCTTGCCGAGCATCCTGACGATGTAGCTTTTTCGTCCGCCGGCGAGTTGGGCGTGCTGACCGCGACAAGTGACGCGACCGTGGTCCGAACCGTCAAGGCGCTCGGCTTTCCCGGGCTCCCCGCGCTGAAGCAACTGTTGCGTGAATCGGTGCGCAGGAATCTCACTCCGGCGGCTCGCCTGAACAGAAGCCTCGACGAAGCCGGCGACGATCCCCGAAGCGTCCTTGCGCACGTGCTCGAAGACCATATTCGCTTGTTGGAAGAAGCGCGCACAACGATCGTCCCGGAAGATTTCGCGACCGCCACGCAGATCATCGCGGAGGCGCGGCAGACCGTCGTGTTCGGGCTGGGGTCGCTCGGTTTCATGGCGGAGTACTTCGCGCTGCGTCTGGCGCGGCTGCAGCATCCCGCGAAAGCAGCCACGGCGACCGGATTCAGGGCAGCAGACGCGTTGCTCGATCTCGGTGACCATGACGCCTTGGTTGTCATCGCGCACACGAGCTTGGCCCCAGAGGCAAGGACGGCGATCGAGCATGCACGTACGGTCAACGCGAGGACCGTATTGATTACCGACTCGCTCGCGGAAGCGCTTGCCGGCAAAGTCGCGGTCAGCTTGAGCGCGCCGGTCGGGGCCTCAGGAACGTTCAGCACGCAGGCTTGCACTCTCGCCATCCTGGAGAGCTTGGTTCTTGCGGTCGCCGCCGCCAGCCGTGAAAGCGCGACCAACGCCATGTCGCTTCTCAACCAGCTGCGAAGCCAATTGGGCGCCATCGACTCGACTGCGGCAGCCGGCAGCGCTTGAAGCGCCGAACCACGCGCTGAATCATTTTCAAAGTCATTTTCCAGGGTGCAACAGCAATTCAGGTTGCGGCTCGATCGAGCGCCGCATCATCTCTACTCGACACGCGCCGGATCCAAGCGGACGACTCAACAGCCCGTGTCTGGCCCGTCGCTCGTATTCATCGACAGCTCCCCGCCCGCCGGTTGCCACCGCAGCGGACCGACGGATCGGATCAGCCTGCAGCGCGCAACGCCTCGGTGAGGCGTTGCGCGGCGCCGATGACGGCCGGAGCGTGCAGGCGACCGGGCTGGCGGGTGAGGCGCTCGAGCGGGCCGGAGACCGAGACCGCCGCGACGACGCGACCGGACGGACCCCGCACTGGCGCAGAGACCGACCCGACGCCCGGCTCCCGTTCGCCGACGCTTTGGGCCCATCCCCGCCTGCGGACCGCCGAAAGGACGGTGGCGGTGAAACGGGCGCCCATCAGGCCTCGATGCATGCGGTCGGGTTCCTCCCAGGCGAGCAGGATCTGTGCCGCCGAGCCAGCCTGCATCGACAACACGCTTCCGACCGGAACGCTGTCGCGGAGACCGACCAACCGTTCGGCCGCGGCGACGCAGATACGCTGGTCGCCCTGCCGCCGGTACAGCTGAGCACTCTCGCCGGTCACGTCCAGGAGCCAGTTCAGCACTGGTGCGGCGGCGCCGAGCAATCGATCCTCGCCCGCGGCCGCGGCCAGCTCAGCGAGCCGGGGGCCGAGAATGAAGCGGCCCTGCAGGTCGCGGGCGACGAAGCGGTGGTATTCGAGCGCAACCGCCAGCCGGTGCGCTGTCGGTCGCGCCAATCCGGTGGCTTGAACCAGGCCGGCGAGGTTCTGCGGGCCTGGTTCGAGCGCGGCAAGTACCACCGCGGCCTTGTCCAGGACGCCGACTCCGCTACTCTTGTCCATGTAGCGATACTACTGTCTCGCATGTCGAGACACAATGCTATCGGGAGCAAATGCGGTCGAGCCGAAACGGCTCAGGCAGGCAGCGATGTCAGGCAGGACGACAGGAGGTCTGGTGATGGGGCGCACACTGGCGGAAAAGGTCTGGGAAGCGCATGTTGTGCGGCGGCACGAAGGTGAGCCCGACCTCCTCTACATCGACCTGCATCTCCTGCACGAGGTGACGAGCCCGCAGGCATTCGAGGGGTTGCGCGCCGCCGGCCGGACGGTTCGGCGAACTGATCTGTCGCTGGCGACGGAGGACCACAACATCCCGACGATCGACGTCGATCAGCCGATCGCAGACCCGGTGAGCCGCGAACAGATCGAGACGCTGCGTCGCAACTGCGCCGAATTCGGGATCCGCCTCTACCCGCTCGGCGACGTCGAACAGGGGATCGTCCACGTCGTGGGTCCGCAGCTGGGATTGACCCAACCAGGAATGACGATCGTTTGCGGCGATTCGCACACCAGCACGCACGGAGCTTTCGGCGCCCTCGCGTTCGGCATCGGTACCAGCGATGTGGAACACGTGCTGGCGACGCAGACCCTTCCGCTGCAGCCTTTCAAGACGATGGCGGTGACAGTCGAGGGCCAGCTGGCCGACGGTGTCACGGCCAAAGATCTGATCCTCGCCGTCATCGCGAAGATCGGAACCGGTGGCGGCCAGGGACACGTGATCGAGTATCGCGGGGAGGCGATCCGTGGGCTGTCGATGGAGGCGCGGATGACCGTGTGCAACATGTCCATCGAAGCCGGGGCTCGAGCCGGAATGATCGCGCCGGACGAGACGACCGTGGACTTCCTGCGTGGGCGCCCGCACGCCCCGATCGGCGCGGATTGGGACGCGGCGGTCGCGTACTGGCGCACGCTCGCGACAGATCCTGACGCCGTCTTCGATCGTGAAGTCGTCATCGACGCGGCGGACCTGGCTCCCTTCGTCACGTGGGGCACGAATCCAGGCCAGGGCCTGCCGTTGTCGGCGTCAGTTCCCGACCCGAGCGGGTTCGCCGATCCCGCCGACCGCGCCGCGGCCGAACGCGCCCTCGCCTACATGGACCTGCAACCCGGAACGCCGTTGCGCGAGATCGCCGTCGATACTGTCTTTCTCGGCTCATGCACCAACGGCCGGATCGAGGACCTTCGGGCAGCTGCGTCGGTGATCGCGGGCCGCCAGGTCGCCCCCGGCGTGCGGATGCTGGTTGTTCCGGGATCGGTGCGTGTGCGCTTGGCGGCCGAGGCCGAGGGTCTGGATCAGGTCTTCACAGCCGCCGGGGCCCAGTGGCGCGGTGCCGGCTGCTCCATGTGTCTGGGCATGAACCCGGATCAGCTTGCACCGGGCGAACGGAGCGCTTCGACGTCGAACCGGAACTTCGAAGGCAGGCAAGGCAAAGGCGGTCGAACGCACCTGGTTTCGCCTGCGGTTGCTGCGGCAACGGCCGTGGTCGGGCACTTGGCAGCGCCTTCCGACCTCGGTCCGCCAGCGAGTTCACTGGGACCTTCCGCATCCGGGCAGGCTGCAGCGACCGAAAGAAGGGCATCGTGATGGAGCCGTTCGTCGAGCACACCGGACGTGTCCTGCCACTTCGCAGGAGCAACGTCGACACCGACCAGATCATCCCGGCGGTGTACCTCAAGCGGGTCAGCCGCACCGGGTTCGAGGACGGTCTGTTCGCCGCTTGGCGCCAGGATCCGGAGTTCGTCCTCAATCGCCGCGAGTTCGCGGGCTCGACGATCCTCGTCGCCGGCGCCGACTTCGGCACCGGCTCGTCCCGCGAGCACGCAGTCTGGGCGCTGCAGGACTTTGGCTTCCGCGCCGTTCTGGCGCCGCGATTCGGCGACATCTTCCGGAGCAACTCGCTCAAGGCCGGCCTCCTGCCGGTTCAGGTGACCCAGACCGTCGTCGACGAGCTTTGGGAGGCAGTGGAAGCCGACCCGCAGACCGCCGTCACGGTCGACCTCGAAGGTCGTGAGATCCGTTGGCAGGACCACGCGGTCGCCTTCGAGTTGGACGACTACACCCGCTGGCGGCTGATGGAGGGTCTCGACGACATCGGCCTGACACTCCGCCACGTCGAAGAGATTTCAGGATTCGAGCAGACCCGCCCGGCATTCGCTCCGACCGTCTCCTAGCAGGAGATT
>Ga0075017_100000242_pt1 | contig 27900 bp, 26 predicted proteins | sample AleBraG_ABR_2012_FD_71475 | JGI IMG/M metagenome (GOLD analysis project Ga0075017, IMG submission 71475) | Freshwater sediment microbial communities in response to fracking from Pennsylvania, USA - Alex Branch Run_MetaG_ABR_2012 | ecosystem: Environmental > Aquatic > Freshwater > Creek >... | reverse complement strand
AGCGCCATCGCCGTGAGGGATTTCTCGCCGCCGGAAAGTAGCAGAACGTTTTGCAGCTTCTTGCCGGGAGGCGAAGCGACGATATCGATGCCCGACTCGGCCAGGTTGGTTTCGTCGGTCAAGCGCATCTCGCCGACGCCGCCGGCGAACAGCGTTTTAAACATTTCGCGGAAATTACCGTTGATCGCTTCGAACGCTTCACTGAAGCGCCTGCGCGATTCCACGTCGATGTCGCCAATGGCCTTCTCGGTATCGCGGATCGAATCCAGCAAATCCTGGCGCTGGGCATTGAGGAAGTCATACCGCTGCTGGGCTTCCTGGAATTCCTGCAGGGCGTCCACGTTGACCGGTCCCAAGGCTTCAATCTTGGCGCGCAGTTCCCGATAGCGGGCTTCGCATTCCAGCAGCGCTTCTTCTTCCAGCACCGTCTCCTCGGCCTGGGCCAATTCGTCCAGCGGAGCGTTTAATTCCTTGCGGCTGGTCTCGTCCAGATACTTCAGTTCTGCCTGGCGCTTGACCAGGTCGAGCTCGATTTGAGATCGCCGTTCGTGCGCCGCCTGAACTTCCATGCGCAAAACCTTAAGGCTCTCTTCTAAGGCCAGCAATTGCGCGCGGTATACGCACTCTTGCTCGGCCAGACGGGCGACCACTTCTTCCAGAGCGCCGATTTGTTCCGTCAACTGCGCGGCGCGGGTATCCAATTCGATGTTGTCGGAGAGCAGGCGCGCGCGCTCCACGCCCAGGCGTTCGGTTTCCAGGCTAAGGTCGTCGCGGCGCTTCAGGACGTCGCGAATCTGCGTTTCAAAGCGCGCCTGCGCGGTGCGTTCCGAACGGCGGCGTTCTTCTAAGCCCGCCAGATCGGCTCGCAGAGCCGAATGTTCTTCGGTGAGCCGGTGCGATTCCGCTTGGGCCTCTTCAAAGTCGGCGCGCGATTGCTCCAGCACCTGTTCTTCCACCACTCTGGCGGCTTCTTTTTCTTCCCAGAGTTGGCCGTTATTCTCACGCTGCGTCCGCGCGCGCTCCGCTTCCTGATGCAAGCGCTGCAATTCCAGCCGGGCCACAGACAAGCGCGAACCTGCTCGGGCGAACTCCTCGGCCAGTTTGCGATGCTCGTGGTCGAGAGCGAGCGCTTCCTTCTCATGACGCTGCTGCAAGCCGCGCAGCCGTTCCAGATCTTCGGTGAAGAACGCGATCTCGCGTTCCAACTCTTCCAACTGGACAGCGGTCTGGTCCACGGCCTGCTGCTTAGCCTTGACTTCGCCTGTCAATTCGCGGAGTTCGCGCTTCAGCGCCAGCGGACCGCTGCTGGTTTTCTTACCTCCACTCACCGCGTGGCCGTGATAGCTGACGCCATCGGGAGCCAACAGAAACGCGTCCGGATATTGCATGGCCAGCCGCTGCGCCGTGGTTCGTTCTGAAACCAGATAGCAGTGCGCCAGCCGCTGGAGCAGAGTGGCGGGGGCCGAAGTCAGGCCGTTGGTCAGGCGTAAATAGTCACCCAGCCGCCCGATGACGCCCTCTTCCCGGTGCAGCGGATCGTCCGCGATCGGAGCGTCCGACGGCTCGGGATGCACCAGGAACGTGGCGCGCCCATCCATGTCGGAACGGAGAATGTCGATTCCGCGCTCGGCGTCGGTCCAATTATCGACGACCACGTACTCCAGCTCTTCATGCAGGAATTCCTCAGTCGCCTTTTCGTAGGCGGGGTCCACCTCCACAAAATCCGCCAGCACGCCGACCGGCTGGAACCCCTGCGTTTCTCCGCGCTCCACGGAAGTGAACAAACGCTTTACGGTTTCGGTGGTGTAGGCACGATGGGAGATGACTTCTTCGAGCGAATCCTTGCGGGCTTTGAGCCGTGAGGCTTCCGTTTTGGCTTGATCGAGCAGCCGCCGCGTTTCCGCGATCATGGACTTCCGTCCGCTGAGCTCTTCTTCCACGGCCTTGCGCAGATCGACGACCGATTCCAGCTCCATCTGGCGCGCAGACATCTTGCCCGAAAGATCGGCTTTGATCTTCTGCATCCGATCCATGTCGGCGGTTGCGGTCTCTTCTTCGCGCTTGGCGCGGGTGGTGTCGCGGTCGATGGCGAGCAAGTACTCGTCGATTTGCGCCAGTTGGTTCTTCAACGTGGAGGCTTCGCCCAACAGACGGAGCACCTGTTGCCGTCCGGTTTCAAGCGTGCGGGTGCGCTCCTGCAGCGACTTCTGGAGATTGTCGCGTTCCGTGCTCTTGGCTGCCAGCTTTTCGCGCGCGGTTTCGGTCTGGGCTTCGAGTTCGCCCAAGGCCTGCAGATGACTCTCTAAGTCTTTGGCATACTGGGCATGCTTGGTTTCCAGATCGCGCGTCTCGGTCTCGTCCTGCGCCAGCCGGTGCTCGATGGTGCCGATCTGCTTGGCCTGAGATTCGAGCTTGCCGCGAGTGCGCTCATGATCCAGCCGGATTTCTCCCAACTGGCGGCGCGCCTCCGTTAGCTCGGCGTCATTGGCGTAGGCTACTTCCTGCAGCGCGACATGCTCTTTCTCCCGGTCCGCCACCTGGGCGGAAAGATCGTGCAGTTCCGCGGTGGCCGCGTTCAAGTCCAGCGCGGTCTTGGCGGCCACGCGTTCCAACATGCGAAAGCGGCCGGTGAGCGCGGTGCGCAGTTGGGCGATCATCTCAACCCGCAACTCGTCATAGCGCTTGGCTTTGGAGGCTTGCCGTTTGAGCGAGTTCACCTGCCGGCTGACTTCTTCCAGAATGTCGAAGACGCGAGTCAGGTTTTGCTTGGCGCCTTCCAGTTTGGCTTCGGCCAGCCGCTTTTTGGTCTTGAACTTGGTGATGCCGGCCGCTTCCTCAATCACGCCGCGCCGGTCTTGTGGCCGGTTGCTGAGGATCTGCCCGATGCGCCCCTGTTCGATGATGGCGTAACTTTCCGGTCCCAGGCCAGTGCCCATGAAGAGGTCCTGAATATCGCGCAGGCGGGCGGTGCGCCCGTTGATCAGGTATTCGCTTTCGCCCGAGCGGAACAGGCGGCGGGTAATGGTGACTTCACTCGGCTTGGGCTCGTGAGTGGCGTGAATTTCGCCGGCGTGACCGTGGCCGTTGGCGTGACCATTGGCATGACCATTGGCGTGGCCGTGTCCATTCGTGTGCAGGGACTCAATACCGCCTTCTACGGTTTCGGGCGGGGGAGGAACCAGCGGCACAGGCAGTCCGGCCGTTGGATCGAGCAGCGTCATGGTGACGGACGCCATTCCCAGCGGCTTCCGCTCCTTGGTGCCGGCGAAGATCACGTCCTCCATGCGAGCGCCGCGGAGGCTTTTCGCCGATTGCTCACCCAGGACCCAACTGATGGCGTCGCTGAGGTTGGACTTGCCACAGCCATTGGGTCCCACGACGGCGGCAATGCCTTGGCCGTTGAACCGCATCTCGGTCTTGTCAAAGAAGGATTTGAAGCCTTGGATCTCGACGCGCTTGAGTTTCAGCAAAGTACCGCTACCCCTTCCCTACCTAATAGTCACATCTCGGGGGGATGTGACTATCGTAAACGTGATCTTTCCGAAAGTAAAGCGGGTGGACAGCAATATTTGGTGGTGTCCCCCATGACCCTACTATATATGAGACTCTTGACGTACGCATGACCCAGGGTTGAGACTGGTAGAATCTTCGGCATGACGTGCGCCCTGAAATGCACCACAGCTTCTGCTCTGCTCTTTTTGACGATTCCAGCGCTGAGTTGGTCCAGCCCAGGGATCGTGGTGGGCTTTGCTGGGGGTTTGATCAAACGCGACGACGTCATCCATCAGGAAGTACAACTGGCGCGGCACCTCAACGCTCAATACGCCTTGGAGTTGCAGGTCAGGATGTTCGAGAATCGCAGCGGGAAGCAGGCACGGGACGAAGTTCTGAGGCTACTCGACGTGAACCACGACGGCCGGCTTTCGGCCGATGAGAAACGCCGGGCTCGGATCGCCATTTACGGTCACTCTTGGGGTGCTTCCGAGGCGGTCACACTGGCGCGAGCGCTGGATCGGGAGGGGATCCCGGTTCTGCTGACTGTTCAGGTGGATAGCGTGCAGAAGAAGGGCGAAGACGATCTTTGGATTCCCGCCAATGTAGCGCAAGCCGCCAACTTCTACCAAACGGAGGGGCTGTTGCATGGCCGGCGGGAAATTCGTGCGGCGGATCCAACGCGCACTCAGATCCTGGGCAATTTCCGGCTCGCTTACAAGTCGAAACCGGTGAGCTGTGAGGGATATCCCTGGTTGGCGCGGATGTTTTGGAAGCCTCATATTGAGATCGAATGCGATCCGGCGGTTTGGCGGCGGGTGGAGGAGCTGATTTGTTCGAGATTGCTGCCGCCGGCCGGCTGAGACAGGTATTCCCCCTTTCAGCGTAGAGGTATATTGCATCACGGAGGGAACCGCATTATGATCATGAGAGGATTGGGACGGCAGGCACCGTCCCAATCCCGTGGCTAGATCAAGCGCCTCTTACGAGGACGGCTGATCGTCACCTCGACCGTGATGAATTTCATCACGAATCTCATGAATAGGACCATACGGATCCTCCTTTCTGCTTCGTTTGGGATCGCCCGGGCCTAACCCGGGCTTTCCGATTGAAGCTCGAGTGCTCCATATGGAAGCGCCTGATCCCAATTCCGCAGAAAGCTCGTCTTGTTAGTGCGCGGTTGAGGTTCGATCTCTCATCCCGTTCGTAGGCGTTGATAAAGGCGGGGAGCGTTCAACGGAGAGCCACCGGCGATAGCATTCCACGGTCGGCATTTCGGGTGTATTGCATGACGAGAGAAAACGCATTATGATCATGAGAGGATTGGGACGGCGGCTACCGCCCCAATCCCGTGGTTAGGTTAGCGCCTCTTACGAGGTCGGCTGATCTTCACCTCGACCGTGATGAATTTCATCACGAATCTCATGAAAAGAATCCTCCTTTCTGCTTCGTTTGGGATCGCCCGGGCCGTACCCGGGCTTTCCGTCTGAAGCTCGAGTGCTCCATCTGGAAGTGCCTGGAACCCAATTCGGCAGAAAGCTCGTCTTGTTAGTGCGAGGTAGATGCGCTGTTTCTCATCTCGTTTGAATTCGAGTGTTCTCGTTATGCCAGTCGCGCGGAAAGTGTGGTTTCCTATCCTCGTCTTGATGCCGGCGTCCGCCGCGCGGCGCTGAATCATCCGGTAGGCGTCCTGCTGCCATATGGGATGCTGCTAGCCTGTCTTGCGGCCAGTTCGTGCGAAAGGGCGGCCCTTCCGGATCACCGGCAATGCCGCTCGCCGGTTCTCTTGTGCTGAAGAGAGTTAGGCGTTTTCAGCATCCTTCCCGTGCGGAAGCGCTCAGACAAGTTCGATGACTGAGGCACCGACAGCGTAAGCCCCGCTCGATCCGCCCGATCGACTATTCCCCGGGCCGCTCATCGTAGCGTGGATGGTAGGCTGGAATCAGAGACCCTCAGATATGACCAACGGCAGCGACAGGCTGGATCGTATCGAACGCATCCTGGAAGAACTGGCCCGGAGCCAAGGACATTTCCAGGAGCAGGTGGCCAAGAGCCTAGGGCAATCCCAGGAGCAAGTGGCCAAGAGCCAAGCACAATTAGCACAATTCCAGGAGCAGGTGGCCAAGAGCCAAGCACAATTCCAGGAGCAGGTGGCCAAGAGCAATCGGGAGATGACCGCGCGTCAGCAATACCACGATGAGGCCTTCGAGCGCCATGACGCCGAGATGAAAGCCATCCGCGAAGCCATCGCCGCCGACGCGGAAAATATCCGCGCCCTGGTGCGCATCGCGGAGCTTTACCATCAACGCCTTGAACGTCTAGAAGGAGAGGAACCGGCTTAGAGCTGTTGGCCTAGACACTTTGTGGGCGTGTGGAGGGGCTGGGCTGCAGCCGGGCCGCAGCATCGGTTCTCGGCCAATGGCCCCGGATCCCAACCGATCCTCGACATCGCGGGACGCCCCTGAGTCGACATAGCGCGTAGTTTGTAGAAGGACCCATGAAAGCAGAGCCTAAACCGTCGCCGGTGATTCCCGAGCGCGTAGCGAAACTGGCCCGAGAGGTTTTCGGGAGCGAAGAGAAAGCCGCGCGCTGGTTCGCGTCGCCGATCCGCGCGCTGGGCATGGCCACGCCGTTGTCGCAGATGTCGAGCAAGACCGGCGCACGCCGGGTGGAGCAGGTGTTGGGCCGCATCGCATACGGTGTGTATAGCTGATGCAGCGATTCTGGCGCATCTGCGCAAAAAACCACGCCAGCGCAGCCTTCACCGGAGAGGGCGCGTTTCGCTGCGGCGGGCGCTGGAACCCGCCGGGTGTCTCCCTGGTGTACACCTCGACCACGCTGGCGCTGGCCGCGCTGGAACTGTTTGTCAACGTCGAGCCGGACGACGTGCCCGGCGCGTTTGTCTCGATTGCCGTGCAGGCGCCGGATGATGCATCCATCCAATCAATCGAGATCGCGTCGCTGCCGCACGGCTGGCGGCGCTGTCCCGCCCCTCAGGCTTTGCAGTTTATCGGTCTGCGCTGGCTGGAACGCGGGGATACGTTATTGTTGAGCGTGCCTTCGGTGGTGATTCCCGAGGAACGCAACATCCTGATCAATCCACTGCATCCCGAGTTTCCCCAGTTGACGATTCAAGCGCCGAGGGCTTTTTCCTTCGATCCCCGCACCTGGACTCGGCGGTCGAAGTAAACTTACGGGGACAGTTCGAGGAAGCCGGAACCAAGTTGGGAGGATCGTTTTCGTTTCACGATCCAATTTGAAAACAGCGAATGGTCGGGACGCGCCCCGATAGTTGCGCCAACGGGCTTTAGCACGCGCTAAAGCCCGTACCACTTTAACGGTCGCCGACCGGCAATGGTTCGGTAGTGCCTGCAAAGCGGGCGCGAAGGATTTGCCACAATAGCGGCAAAATCGAGATCAATACAACCAGCAGCACGAACTTTTCAAAGTGCCGGCGCACTAGAGGAATGCCGCCTAACAGGTAGCCCAAAATGGTCATGGAACAAACCCAGCCTGCGCCGCCGAAAATATCGAACGCCAGAAAGCGCGAATAACGCATCTTGCCCACGCCCGCCACGAACGGCGCGAAGGTCCGGATGATGGGAACAAACTTGGCGTAGATGATGGTCTTGCCGCCATGTTTTTCATAGAAGAGCGACGTGCGGTGCAGATACTCCTGTTTGAAGAAACGCGAATCCGGCCGGTTGAAAATGGCCGGGCCGGTGCGCCGGCCGATGAGGTATCCGGACCAATCTCCGAGCATGCAAGCGGCAAACAGCAGGGCCATGATGACCCCGATATTCAGTTGACCGGCGCCCGCTACTACGCCAATTGTGAAGAGCAGGGAATCGCCGGGCAGCACGAATCCAACCAGCAGGCCGGTTTCGGCAAACACAATACCTGCCAGCGTGGCGTAGCCGTACCAGCCGGTGAGGACGGTGGACAGAAGATGGATCAGCCGCTCCGGGGTGGTGAGCGTGCGCAGAAAGTCGATAACGGCGCCCACGCTAACCGCGGTACCGCTGCATCAATTTCTGTTGGACGTCCTGATGGATTTTGATCTTGCCTTCTTTTTTGAGGCGCTCCACGATGCCGTCTTCAAACAGCATGGCCCGCTCCTGCGCTTTTTGGGATTGAATCTGTTGCACGATCTGATCGCGCTTGGCGGCCAGTTCCTTTTCGTCCGGCTCCGCCTTCTCAATCACCTTGGCGACCACCTGCTGATTGGCCACGCCCATGGGACCAACCACTTCGCCCACGTTGTGGGTGAATGCATCACTGAGCAGAGCGCCGGAACCGAGACCTTCCGCCGCGCCTCCGCGCGTAAACAGATCGGTGGTTTTCACTTCTCCGCCGACCGCTTTGGCTGCGGCTTGCAGATCGCCTCCGTTGGACCTGAGCAGGTCCATAGCTTTCTTGGCTTTGTCCTGCGCCATGGAAACGGTGGTATCCGCGTAGTATTTGACCGCGACTTCGGGCCGCACTTCGTCATACTGCGCCGGATGCGCTGCCGTGACGGCGGTCACTTCGGCAACTGCGAGCTTGTTGGTTTTGGCCTGCGCCACCGGGCTGACCTCGCCTTTTTTCAGCGAGCTCACCGCGGCATCCACTTGCGGATCGGCTCCCACTTCGGGAATCACTTCGCCGGGCTTGTGGTTATCCGCGCGAGTAAGAATCAGATTGTACTTGGCCGCGATCTGTTCGGCGTTTTGTGGCGCTTTCACCAGAGCGGCGCGCGCTTCGTCCATGGCGTTCTGGAGTTTGTCGTTGACCGACCCCCTCTTTAAGTCGCCGGCGATCGCATCTCTTACTTCCGCCAACGGCTGCGTGCGCGGCTCCTGCCGCTCCAGCACCTGCACGATGTGAAAGCCATATTCGGTGGGCACCAGGTCGCCAATCTCTCCCACTTTCTGGGTGAAGGAAGCCGTCTCGAAATTCTTCACCATTTGGCCGCGAACCACCCAGCCCAGATCGCCGCCTTTGTCCTTGGTGCCGGGGTCTCCGGAATCTTCCTTGGCTACTTTAGCGAAGTCCGCGCCGCCTTTGAGTTTCTTCAGCGCTTCCTGAGCCTTGGCCTTGATTTTCTCCTGCTCGTCCTTGGGCTTGTTGGCGGTTTCAAAGAGGATATGGCGGACGTGAGCGCGTTCGGGAGTCCGATAGGTTTCGCGATGGCTATTGTAGTAAGCCTGCACCTGCGCGTCGGACACCTCGATGGTTTCCGCCATCTTAGCCGGGTCGCCCACCAGCAACAAAAAGCTGCGGGTCTCGGGGACGCTGAAGAATCCCTTGTTGCGCTCAAAGTAGGCCTTGAGTTCTTCCTGAGTCGGCTTGAGCGTAGCGCGCAATGTTTCGGGATTGTAGGAAATGTATTCGAGCTTGATCTTCTCAAAGGCTTTTTGGAATTCCGCTTTGACTTCCTGCGGCGTCACGATGGCGCCGGACGCCGCGATGTTTTGAATCTCAACGACGACTTGCTGCTTGCGAACGCCGTCCTCAAACTGGGCAACCGTAAAACCCTGCTGGGCCAAGAAGTCGCGGTACTGGTCGGGGGTCATCGTGCCGACGTTGGGAAAGGAGCGGATGGTATTGGCGAGTTGGGTATCGTTGATCCGCAGGCCCAGGCGTTTCGCTTCATAGGCCACCGCCTGTTCCTTGATCATAAAGTCGATTTCCTGCGGAATCAGCACGCTGACAAATTGAGGGGCAATCTGCTGGCCGCGCAGTTTGCCGTCGATGTCTCGCAGCACTTCCTGTACGGTGATTTGTTGATCGCCGATGTCGGCGACCACCTGGCCGTTGGCGTCGTTGCCGCCGCCGGTGCTCATGCCAGCGCCCGGGATGAGGTACAGGAGCATCGAAATGGCGATGATGCCGAGCAGGCCGCTCATAATATAGCGCACAACGGTATCGCGTCTACGGAACAAATCAAACATGCGTGTGGACTCCTACGACCCTTACCAAGGAAGGAACGATTTACGCTTTATTGTAACGCAGGGGGCGGCCGCGGGCATCGGTTCGTCAGCAAAAGGCGGCTGGGATCGCGATCAACTGGAACTGGAGCACTACACGGCCAGCGAGGCCTCATTCAGCTTGCCATAATATGTCTAGACATATGCGAACCACCGTCCGGCTCAAACGATGCTCTTCTGGATCGGGCAAAGCGCGAAGCAGCGCGCCGCGGGACTACGCTGACCGCCATGATGGAGCAGGGCTTGCGGCTGGCGCTCGTTCAACCCGAAGCGAAGCGGCGGCGCGGTGTTGCGCTTCCAATCTGGGATAGCGGAGAAGTGGTTCCCGGTGTCGACATCAGTAACAGCGCCGCCCTGCTTGATCTCATGGAGTCTCGCGGTTGATTCTCCCGGATCTAAACGTGCTGATCTACGCCTTTGACGCCCGCGCGGAACTTCATGAGCGCTGCCGGGGGTGGCTGAGATCCGTTGTCGAAGGCCCGGGGCCGTACGCGATGTCCCCGCAAGTTCTGTTTTCGGTCTTGAGAATCGTCACCCATCCTGGGATCTACCGGCGGTCCGCGCCGATTGGCCAGGCCTTGCGCTTCGTCGAAGCGTTGGTCGAGCCCGGACATTGCCAGATCGTTCAGCCCGGGCCGCGCCATTGGACGTTGTTTCGCGCACTGTGCCTGCAACCTGGTGTTCGCGGCAACCTGGTACAAGATGCGTGGTTCGCCGCGCTCGCCATGGAACACGGCTGCGAGTGGATCACTTTCGATGCCGACTACGGGCGGTTTCAAGGTCTGCGCTCCCGGGCTCCGTTTTCCACCTGAGCCGTTGAGAGAATGGAGAACGAAACCACGCGCGGTTTGCAAATAATAGGTGCGCTATTCGCGAAGGAGTTGCTTGGAAGAGGTATTGAATTTACCAAGAGCCGCCATGGTGAAGCCAAGCGCCAAGTGCAGGTATTCGTTGGAAGCCGATGCGAAGGTGGTGTTGAACAGCAGTACACCGTCATATTGGCCGAGTTGGAACACGGCGTAGGCGGCGAAGCTGACGCACGCGGCGGCAGCCGTATACAGCGCTATCGCGCACGAGGACTCACCCGAAAACGACGTGGCCAAAAGATAGAGGCCTAAGACGGCGTGGGCCAGGCTCATCGGTTGATCTGCGCCGATGAAACCGTGCCGGCCGACTACCGGGCTGTCGAACCAACCGGCGATGGCCAGCGCCAACCACAGGACGCCGATCCAGCGAGCAGCGGGTTTCGCAACGCGTGAAGTCAAGTGGAGTTCTCCTTTCCTTGCATCTAAGGTCGGCCGAAACGGACCTTGGCTTTAGGGCGGAAGGCCCCCCGCCGCCTGTGCTCGGTCCGCGTTAGCCGTGGGAAGAGACCGGATTTGACCCGCGCCCGCGCTCCGAGGCCGCGCGCTCAATTCGAGTCTCGGAGCGCTTGTAAGACGCAGGATCCGGATATCACGGATGGGTGGTTGGCCAAACAGGCGGCTGTATTCACGATTGAATTGACTCGCGCTTTCGTATCCCACCTCAAAACCTACAGTCGCCGCATCCACATCGTCGGCGAGCATCCGTGCTCTGGCGGCCTGCAATCGAATTTGCTTCTGGTATTGAAGCGGACTCATTGCCGTGAGCGCCCGGAAATGGTGGTGAAGAGTAGAGACTGCCATACCCGCAACTTGTGCAAGTTCTTCAACGCGAAGTGGCCTCGCATAGTTTGTTTTAATCCAAGCGATGGCTTTCGCCGTGCGGTGGCTTTGGTCCCCCAACGTAGCAATTGCCCGTAACCGTGCCCCCTCAGGTCCACGTAGGATTCGATAGACGATCTCGCGTTCGATGAAGCCGCTCAGGAACGGGATGTCCTCAGGATTCGAGAGCAGGTCGAGCAGCCGACACCACGCGCTGAGAAACTCCGCAGTAACCGGCCCTGTCGATATTGCTGTACTCTCTGGTGACGCATCCAGGGTGTGGAACTCCTCACGGCTTAGGAACTCACGAACAATCGCGATGTCAAGCTTCAGCGTGACGGCAAGGCAAGGTACTTCGTCGCTTGCTTCGACCACCCTGGCCAAGGTTGGCAGATCGACCGAGGTGAGTAGAAACCGGGACGAATCGTAAGTTAGCGCCTCACTTCCAATCTGTACCTGCTTGCGGCCCTGCGGGACCACAATCACGCTCGGCTCGTACATAACCGGGCACGCGGCAGTAGGCGCCGTTCTCCGGTGCAGTGTCAAGCGAGGAATCGCGGTTGCCAGTTTCTCTTCCGAGCCGATGAGCTGCGCAACCTTGGTGGCTAGTTGAGCCTGTAGTTCACGGGCTTGGTCCGGCGCCAAGGCCGCCCTATTTTCAGAGCGTTTCACGACGAAATCTCGATAGTTCCTATCCAAGGATAACCGCGAACTGGCCCAGTGGCGCAACAGAAAAGATGCGACCCGGCAGGATCAGGCAATGATTCGGCAGGATCAGGATACCGCTCCAGCGTACTTTCTTCTTACGCTTGATACAGAGGACGGAATGCAGAAGCGCGAATTAGGAAAGACCGGCGTCAAGATATCAGCCCTCGGATTCGGATGCATGGGGCTGAGCGCCAACTACGGGCCACCTATGGAGCGACAGGAAGGCATCAAGATCATTCGTGCCGCTGTCGAACGCGGCGTCACATTCTTTGACACTGCGGAGGCGTATGGTCCTTTCACCAACGAGGAGTTGGTGGGAGAAGCGCTCGCGCCTTTCCGCGAAGACGTTGTTGTCGCCACCAAGTTCGGATTTGGCATCAATCCTGACGGCACTCGTTACGGTCTCGACAGCCGGCCCGACCATATCCGGCAAGTCACGGACGCAGCACTGAAGCGACTGAAGGCCGACGCAATCGATCTTCTCTATCAGCATCGGGTCGATTTCAACGTTTCGATTGAAGATGTGGCGGGAACCGTCAAAGGACTCATCGAGCAGGGCAAAGTGAAGCACTTCGGCCTGTCGGAGGCGGGCGCTGAAACGATCCGGCGCGCACACGCGGTCCAGCCGGTCGCGGCGGTACAGAGCGAGTATTCGCTGTGGACACGCGATCCCGAACAAAACGGCGTGCTTGCTATGTGCGAGGAGCTGGGAATTGGTTTTGTGCCGTTCAGTCCGCTCGGAGCCGGATTTCTCACGGGGAAGATCGGGACCACCACAGAGTTTCACAGCACAGATTTCCGCAACATGTCTCCGCGCTTCACGCCTGAGGCCCGCGAAGCCAATTTCGCCCTCGTCAGTCTACTGACGCACATCGCCGAAAGAAAGCACGCGACACCAGCGCAGATTGCGCTCGCCTGGCTGCTGGCACAGAAGCCGTGGATCGTACCCATTCCCGGAACAACAAAGCTTCACCGGCTCGAGGAGAATTTAGGCGCCGCATCAATCGAACTGACGCCGGACGATCTACACGAGATCGAAGATGCCGCCTCGAAGATCACGATCCAAGGGGCTCGGCTTCCTGAAGCAGTTCTCAAGATGTCGGAGCGTTAGACGGAAATGAAACTGCTCTTTACGACTGTCCTGCCGATTGTCTTATTTGCATCGGCGCTCGCGCAGATGAATCAGGCGGATCCACAGACGATCAAGATTATTCGCGCAGGCTCGCAGCCTTTCCGGCAGGGGCCGAGCGAGAACTTCACTGGCCAGGTGCGGGTCGAGCCTCTGTTCCAGGCGCACGCTCCGGCGCGCGCGTCGGGCTCCCTTGTCAGGTTCGAGCCCGGCGCAAGAACTGCGTGGCACACGCACCCGTTGGGTCAGATCCTCATTGTGACGGCGGGTACAGGGCGGGTTCAGCGATGGGGCGACCCTGTGGAGGAAATCCGGGAAGGGGACGTGGTCTGGATTCCGCCCGGTCAGAAGCACTGGCACGGCGCGGCGCCGGACAGTTCCATGGCGCACATCGGCCTGGTCGAACAACTCGACGGCAAGGCGGTGGAATGGATGGAGAGGGTCAGTGATGCCCAGTACGGCGCGCCATTCCGCCGTCAACCAGCAGGCAACGCCAACAAAGAGCCGCGGCCATCTCAAGCAGCGATTGGCGACTTCGACCCAAAGCTGGCCGAGCTAACCGACAAGGTGCTGTACGGCGACATCTGGGAGCGTCCGGAGCTGTCGAAACGGGACCGAAGTCTAGTGACTGTGGCGGCGCTGATTGCATTGAATCGCCCAGAACAGCTCCGCGCTCACCTTGTCAAGGCGCGCGAAAACGGCGTGACGCAGCAAGAGCTGATCGAGACCATTACCCACATGGCATTTTACGCCGGCTGGCCGAATGCAGTGAACGCGATCGCGGCCGCCAAAGAAGTTTTCGAGAAGAAATAGATCATAAAGTGTTAGCGCAGGAGAAATCATGCAGAGGAAGCATTGGAAGTCCTTTATTGCCTTCTGGCTGATGACAGCCATCTCTTTCACGTCAGCAAGCGCACAGGAAGTGAAGCAGACGGTTATCAATCTTTGGCCCGGTGCCGCGCCCGGGTCGGAGCAATGGAAGCAGCCGGAGACTGTTCTTGGCTCCGGCGAAATGGAGCGCATTGTCAACGTGACCACGCCCACGCTGACAGCTTATCTGCCGGATCCGTCGAAGGCCACTGGCACTGCCGTAATCATCGCCCCCGGCGGCGGCTTTGTAGTCCTCGGGATTAACTCGGAAGGTCACGATGTCGCGAAATGGCTTGTGGCGCGGGGCATCGCAGCGTTCGTTCTAAAGTACCGAACGGTTCAGATCGATGGACAGAACGAAGCGCAGTTAAACCAGTCCGGCGGGGCACGTTTCGGGGCTCAGCTTCGAGACCTCGCTTTGATTGCGGAGGACGGTAAGTCTGGAATTGCCGACGGCATTCAGGCCGTGAAAGTGGTGCGCGCGCACGCCGTCGAATGGGGCATCTCTCCGGATCGTATCGTCTTCACCGGCTTCTCCGCAGGCGGAATGATCACTGAGTTCACGGCCATACAGCCTGATGCGCGCCCGAACTACGCGGCTCCGATTTACGGCGCTCCTTTTCCAGCCGTGCCGCCGATACCACAAGGACTGCCGCCTTTTTTCATGGCGATGGCGCAAGACGACACACTCGCCGGCAAGTACATTGTCAACTTCTACGACGCACTGAAGGCGGCCGGATACAAACCGGAGTTTCACATCTATAGCTCCGGCGGCCATGGCTGGGGCATGCGCAAACAAGGCAAAACGAGCGATCACTGGATCGACGAGTTCTACTACTGGCTGGAAGCGCAAGGGCTGACGCATCCTCTCAAGTAGCCTCCGGAGCAAACTTTATGAGTAGCAAGCATCGGAAGTCTTTCTTCGCACTGTCATTGACGGCGGCCGTCGTGTTTGCTTCGGCAAGCGCACAAGAAGGCAAAAAGAGAAAGCCAGAGCCGCTGACGATCCAGGAGCAAGGCAGCTTTGCTGCCGGCGGTTCTATCATCACCGCTGCCGGCATCTTCGACCCCATCAAGCAGGGCGCGTATAACCCGGCGGGTACCGATCCCGCGGGGCAGACATTGCACGGCGATCACGCTTACGTCTTCTATCAGGTTCCGGTAAATGCCAGAAAACTCCCGCTGGTCTTCTGGCACGGCCACGGACAGTCCGCTAAGACGTGGGAGACCACCCCGGACGGGCGCGAAGGGTTCCAGAATATCTTCTTGCGCCGCCGCTTCCCGGTCTACTTGATTGACCAGCCCCGGCGTGGGCGCGCGGCGCGCAGCACGCAGCCAACCACCATCACGGCCACGCCCGACGATCAGCTTTGGTTCGGCATCTTCCGCCTCGGCGCTTGGCCGGACTTCTACCCGGGCGTACAGTTCTCGCACGATCCGGAGGCGCTCAACCAGTTCTTCCGGCAGATGGTCCCGAACGCCGGCCCATACGAGCCGCAGGTGAATACAGAAGCTGTTTCGGAGCTATTCAATAAGATCGGGCCGGGCATTCTCGTCACTCACTCACAGAGCGGCGGGCTGGGCTGGCGCACGGCCATCAAGAACAGGAATGTCCGCGCCATCGTCTCCTTCGAGCCGGCCTTCGACTTTCCTTTCCCGCAGGCGGATGTGCCGCCGCCTATGACCTTCGGCCGCAGAGCACTGAGCGCCCTCACCGTAACTGACTCAGAGTTCGCGTTGCTCACGAAGATACCGATCGTCATCTATTACGGCGACAACATCTCCGAGAAACCCAGCGTCAATCCAGGTCAGGAGCAATGGCGCATTTTCTTCGAAATGGCCAAAAAGTGGAGGGATGTCGTGAACCGCCACGGTGGTGATGTCACGGTGGTGCATCTGCCGGAAATCGGAATCCGCGGCAACACCCACTTCCCGATGTCGGATATGAACAACCTGCAAATTGCGGATCAGGTATCGAAGTTCCTCTCAGAGAAGAAGCTGGACTGATCCGCTGCTAGAGTGGCCCTCAAGGCGTCGGCCAACCACTTGATCCGATGCTTCTTCGGCTGCACGAAGACTTAGGCCTCTTCTGCCGACGAATCTGCCGCTGTTTTCGCGCCTCCTCGTGCGCAAGCTGATGAGCCAATAAGCCGGCGACTTCGGCTTCGTTCTCCAGGCGCTCGAACATGGCGCCGCTGATGTAGAACACACCACGCGGTAGAAGGGAAGCATAAATTCCCGAACCGCGTGTGATGTGAACTCGCAAGGACCTTCCGCCAGCAGCCCGTGCCAGCCGATCTGCGACTTGTTGCACGTACCCAAGAACCACCGGATCGTCGATGCTTCCATCTCTTCGCTCGACGTCCTTGCTGAGTAGCTGCCCGAGCACAAACTCTTTACGGACTTGGGTAGATGTTTCCGGTTGAGGAATCTGTCCCGGTGTCGAGCCGGCACAAATAGCGAGAAAGGTAAGGCGCGCGACGGGCAAACTCCGCCGTGGCATTCGGCACTCCTGACTTATAGGTTACTTAAGGAGCGTTGACGAATGCTGCGCCCACCATCCGGCCAGCGAGCAGCTACGGGTTGACAGAGCAATTATAAGGATGGCATTCCCAGCTTGTCCGATGACGGCAGTCAACTCCGCGCTTCCAGCAGCGCCTTCAGCCGGTCGTAGCCGGCGCGGCTGACGGGCAGTTGTGTGCCATCGGAAAGTATGGCGATGCGGCTGTCCTTGGTATACGGCTCGATCTTAGCCACGCGGTCGAGATTCACCAAATGAGAGCGGTGAATGCGAATAAACTGCGCCGGGTCCAGCGCCGATTCCAAGCTCGAAATGGTTTGCTGCTTGAGATAGCTTTTGCCGGCGCTATGTAACGCCACGTAGTCGTCCTGGGCTTCGGCGTAATCCAGGCGGTCGGTGGGAATGATGTGAACGCGCGTGCCGTCTTTCACCACTATGCGCTGCAGATACTGTTGCGGCGGCCGGGCGGCGTTGGCTAACTCCGCCGGCTTGGAAACGGTGCGGCCCAGGCGCTGGCGGACTCGTTCAATGGCTTTCTCCAAGCGGTCCTGGCTGAAAGGCTTCAGCAGATAATCGACGGCCTGCGCGTCAAAGGCGCGGATCGCATATTGATCGAAGGCGGTAGTGAAAATCACGGCCACTTGCTTGCCGATCAGTTCCAGCACTTCGAATCCATCCAGCTTCGGCATCTGGACGTCCAAAAACACCAAGTCCGGGGAATGTTCCGAGATCGCTTTCACCGCTTCAAACCCGTTGCTGCATTCGGCCACCAGTTCTACCCCGGGGATGGCTTCCAGATACTCGCGCAATACCTGCCGAGCCAGCTCTTCGTCGTCGACAATCATCACGCGCAGCCCGGTCCCAGGATTGGCTGGCGCCTGCACTGCGGCCGGCTGGCCGGCGGAATCGCGCTCCAGGTTGCGCAGATCCACAATCAGCTCGCGGGCCGACTGATAGCGACGATCGCGATCCTTCTCCAGACACTTGCGCGTGGCGCGCTCCAGCTCTTCGGGAATGTCGTAGTTGAAGCGGGCGATGGCCTCTGGCTGATCGTGCAGAATGCGAGCCATGGTTTCCGTGGCGTTCGGACCCGAGAACGGAAGCCGCCCAGTGGCCATCTCGTACAGCACCACGCCGAGGCTGAAGATGTCGGTCCGGTGATCCACCTCCCGCCCCAGCGCCTGCTCCGGACTCATATACTGCACGGTGCCCATCACCACGCCGGTGGTGGTGAGCATTTGGGTATCGGCGCTGTTGGGTTTGCCGTTGCCGCGCTTGGCGAGGCCGAAATCCAGAATCTTCACATGTCCGCGCGGCGTGAGCATCACATTGGCCGGCTTGATGTCGCGATGCACAATGTCTTTGGCGTGGGCAAACTCCAATGCGTCGGCCACCTGAATGCCGATGCGAAGAATCTCCTCCAACGGCAGGGGACCTTCGGCAATGCGATGACTCAGCGGTTGGCCTTCCACGTACTCCATGGCCAGAAACCAGGAGCCATCGGTTTCGCCGATCTCCAGAATGTAGGCCACGTTGGGATGGCTCAAGGCGGAAGCCAGCCGGGCTTCCTGCAAGAAGCGTCCCAATCGTTCCGGATCGTGGGCAAACTCCGGCGTGAGCACCTTGAGCGCCACATCGCGGCCGAGCCGTTCGTCGTGAGCCAGGAACACCGCGCCCATGCCGCCTTCACCGAGTTTCGAGAGAATGCGGTAATGTGCGACCGTCTCAGGCACTCCCCGCTCCGTTACCATTACCATTGCCGTTGGCGTGGGTGGGGCAGGGCAGAATCACTTCCGAGGTCCAACGATTGCCTTTGGACGTGGTATCCAGGCGGGCCTGCTCCTGGAAACGGGCCTGCAACCGGTTGCGGACATTGGCCAGCCCGATGCCGCTCTTGCGCGAGGGCGGCGCTTCGGGATCGAATTCGTTTTCTACCCGCAGGCGTAGATAATGATCCACGCACTCGGCGTGCAGGCGGATGGTGCCGCCCTCCAGCAAGCCGGCGATGCCGTGCTTGACGGCGTTCTCCACCAGCGGCTGCAAAACCAGCGGCGGCACGGTGCAGTTGGCGCAATGGACGTTGACGTCCTGCTCCACCTTCAGTTTGGAGCCGAAGCGGATCTGCTCGACACCGAGATACGCCGCCGCCAAGCCGAACTCGTCTTGCAGGGTGATATTCTCTTTTTCGCCGAGATTCAGCGTGCTGCGCAGAAATTCCGAAAGCCGAATGCACATTTCGCGGGCGCGCTTGCCGTCAGAGGTCGCGAGCGCGCTGATGGAGTTCAGGCTGTTGAAGAGAAAGTGCGGATTGATCTGGGCCTTGAGGGCGCGCAGTTCCGCCTCGCGCGCCAGCATGCGCGCTTCCTGTTCCCGGGATTCGGATTCGCGCTGGCTCTGAATGGAGTACATCACATAGTGCAGCGCTACCGAGAGCATGTACAACATCACGCCCGATTCGAAAAGCCCCAGCAATTGTTGATGCAGACGAGGGCCCAGGTTCAGGAAATATCTCATGAGACCGCCTACCAGCACACGAGCTAAGAAAGTCCAGAGGCTGGCGGCCACCAGGGCGGCAATCAGGTGGTTGAGCAAGATCGCGGCAAGTTGTGCCGGCTTCTTGGGCAGATCGCGGCAGCTATACCAGGGGCCCAGGCAGAACAGCGCGTAAACCAGGCAGAGCGGGATGGTGACGCAGGCCGCTTCCAGCCAGGAGATTCCGGCAGCCAGCCGCAGCATGAGCGCGAAGAAGCCGGCGATCGGGACCCAGACAGCCAGGTAGAGCAGGACGCGAGTTCGACTGGTGAGCAGAGGGTGCATGGTATCCCAACCCTAAGTTTACTTGCGGGCGTTACAAACCACGGTACCGCCGAAAATGGACACTCCGGTGATGACCAGATTCTGCGGTTTAACGTTGGTGTCGACCCGGGGCGGAATCGTCTTGTCCTCAAACGCGCCGAACATGCCGAAGCCTTTTACGTTGACCGTCCATTCGTCGGGAACCATGATCTTCACGCCGCCGAACATGGCGTTGACGTCGATCACCGCCTGGTCCACCTCAATGCGCGATCCGCGCAAGTCTACTTCATAGCCACCGAACAGGGCCAGAACATCCACGCCACGGAAATCCGGCGTGGCGATACGGCGCTTGCCGCCGCTGAAAACCGCAGCCATGGTGGAGGAATGAGATGTATCCATGTCAGCTTGTCCACCGGCGCGAATCCGCTGCCGTTCCAGAGCCCTCCAGAGCATGGTTAGCCCGAAGCCAATCAGGAGGACCGGCCACACAAAATTGAAATCGAAACTGAACAAGTTCAGATTGTCCAGAAAAAGCAGCGCCCCAATACTCGCGAGCACTCCTCCCCAGATCAGGCTGCCAGGCGAGCGCGATTCCACGATGCGGGCCAAGCCGAACACGACCAGGATGAGCGGCCAGAAATCCCACAATTCGCGCACGCGGATGATGTGCATGTTGTTCAGCAACAACAACAGGCCGACCACAACGATGATCCCGCCACCCACCACGCCCTGGGCTGCGGATCGGTGCCGCCGGCGAAAGCGTAACTCGGATCGACCGTATTCCATGCTTTGAGAGTAACGTGGGTTGCTTTAGCAAGCGAGTGGCTATCGGCGAACGGCGGGCGGGCGTCGGTGAAAGCCCCTAGGGCGGGGCCAGAGACGTTTGATGTCAATGGTATAGGGAGAATGCAGAAAAGGCGGAGACGGGGTCTGACCCCTCTGCCTCCGCTCGCCAATTCGGGGTCTGACCCCTCTGCCCCCGATCAGGCGCGGCTTGATAATTCCAGCGCCCTGCGCTCGTAACCGCTTGCAGAAATTGGGTTTATTGTCAGGCAGGGAGAGCCTCAGGCCGGGCGCCCGCGCCGCTTGCCCGCGTGATAGGCGCAACACGAACTCAGCGGACAATCATCGCAGCGCGGATTGGTCCGCTTACACAGTTCCTGGCCGTGCCGTTTCAAAAGCAGATAGGCGCGCGTGCGTGCCTCAACGTTCTCGGCGACCTCTCGCGCGATTGCCTGCTGCGCTTCCCGATACGTCACACCGTAGTTTTCTCGCTCCATCCCGCGCTGGATGCGGACCAGCACATACGGGCAGTTGGACGGGACGGCGGCAACCGGCGCAATCCCGCTAAAGAGCAGTATGCGGTCTGCGCCGGGATCGGCGATGTTCGGAAATTTCTTGAGCGCTTTCCGAATCTGCGGAACCGGCCCGAAGAGCCCTCTGCGCAAGTCGCCCCCAAACTCGCGCTGCACTCGCAAGGCGATCGCTTGCAGCCGCGTGGCCCTCAGCGCGGGCACCATGCCGCCTGGGGTTAAGGCCTTGGTCAGTTCCGGAATCGACGCCGCCAGGAGTTGCGGCGGCTCTACGCCGATGCTCTCTTGTAGAGATTCCCAACCTTTCGCGCACGCCGCGTCACTGGCGGGATAGCCGCAGTGCCACCACACCAGGAACAGGTACGGATCGGTGGGCCAACACGCCTCCTGCCGGCCATAAAATGCTTCCAGTTGTTCAAGAATCTCGCTGCATTGCTGCACTTCGTCTCAACTCGACCGGCGGGCGTCCTGCGCTTTCCAGAACATCGTGATTCCGAAGGCCACCACGATCATCGGCCAGATGTAGCTGAAATCGACGGTAACCAGATTTATATTATCGAGAAAGAGGAGCGCGCCGATGGCGGCGGCCAAACCTCCCCACACCAAACTGAACGGCGAGTGCGAGTCCGCGATGTGCGCCAGGCCGAGAACCACCGGAATCAGCGGCCAAAACGTCCAGAGCTCCCGCACCGGGACAATATGCAAATTGTTCAGCAGCAGTAATACGCCGGCAACCGCGATGGTCCCGCCCGCAACTGTTGCCTGAGCCGCAAATCGGTCGAATACCATGTGTTGAGGGTAAGCTCAATTGGCCCTTCGGGCGAGGCGTGATCGGCGAACGGCGCGCCGGAGTCGGCGAGCGCCCGAATGGCCGGGGCGAGAGGCGCGATGAATCATCTCATTTCCGTTTTGCTGCCCGTGCCCGCGGACAATACGATCCGTGGTGGCAGACTGCCCGTTTATGTATTCACAGTCCGGAGTTGCATCCGCCTGTTGACGCCCGACAGCGGCGCGGGCAGTATTGCGGGGATGGATCTATCGGTAGCTTTATGTACGTGCCGCTGATCTTGGAAACTCTGTTGCGGGAGGGACACATGAAGCCAGCGCACTTTTCCCACACGCCGCCGGGAGCCATCGGCAACTACGTCATCCTGCCCCTGGCCGCGCAGATGCTGGTGCTGTCGCGTGACTAAAGGCGCGGATGGGGACACTGCGGGCTCGCGTCCGAACTCCTTCGCTTGACCGATATCGCACCAGTGTCCCCATGGCGCTTGGCCTGTGATCACGTCTCGGAGAGTGCGGCGAGTTGAAGGTGGCTCTCCAACGCCGCTTCACTCCGGCTTTCCCGCTACAATCGAGTCACCATGCCTCCCTGGGCGACGGGTGTCGAGCTCGGCCAGCAGTCGCGTGTATAGGCGGAACGTGCCATCCCTGCCGCGACCCGTATATACGATGCGTTTTCCGTCCGGCGACAGGATCACGCCAGGGCCGGGCTCTACTAGGTCTTCCGTTAAAGTAAACTCCGGCAGTTCCACGCTCAGCCTGATCAAGGGTTGAGTAGTGGGTCGCGGCGCACGCCAGAGAAGTGCCAGCGAGGTGACGGCAATCACTGCCAGCACGCCGGCGGCGATCTTCCACCACCGGCCACTCCTGGGCGCGGGCACCGCTTCCGGCGCGCCTTCAATCAGCGGCATCGCATCGCCGATGTCGTGCAGCCGGCGCTTCGGGTCTTTTTCCAGGCACCGCCGCAGAAGCTTCCGCGCCTGCGCCGGAACCTGCGCCAGATCCGGCTCCGTCTTCAGCACCGCCGCCAGCGTGTCCGACACCGTCGCTCCGGCGAACGGCTGCTTCCCCGTCAGCATCTCGCACAGCACCACGCCGAACGCCCAGATATCGGCGCGCTTGTCCAACACCGCGCCGCGAGCTTGCTCCGGCGCCATGTACGCGGCAGTGCCCAGAATCACGCCGTCGCGTGTTCCTTCAATCGTCACTGTCGGCGAGAGAGACGGATTGCCCGCCGCCTGTGCCGGCGCTTCCAGCGCCTTCGCCAGACCGAAGTCCAGCACTTTCACGTTGCCGTCCGCGGTCAGCTTCACGTTGGCAGGCTTCAGATCGCGGTGGATGATTCCCTTTTCGTGCGCGTCCTCCAGCGCCTCGGCGATCTGCTTGGCAATCGGCAGCGCGTCCTCCAGCGGCATCGCCCGCCCGCCGATCCGCTCCGCCAACGTGGGCCCTTCCACCAACTCCATCACCAGCGCACGCGCGCCGTCCGCTTCTTCCAACCCGTAAATGGCCGCGATATTGGGATGATTCAGTGACGCCAGCACCTGCGCTTCGCGGCCGAAGCGCGCCATGCGATCGGCATCGTGCGCGAACGCCTCGGGCAGGACCTTCAGCGCGACGTCGCGGGCCAGCTTGGAATCCCGAGCCCGGTACACCTCGCCCATGCCACCTGCACCGATGGGCGCAAGGATCTCATAGGGTCCCAAACGAGTCCCTACGGAAAGAGGCATATCGGCAGTTCTAGCTCAGTCTAGCCGATCGGAAAAAATTGTGTCTGGTGATACTACTGTCCACCGAAATAACTGGACCTTGTGGGGCGGGTCCCCTGACCCGCGGCCGACGCTTAGCCAGAATGGTCCACTCTTTTGGACACTACAATCTTGCGATCTCCACCGGGCCGCGAAACCAAAACAGCCATCCTCACGAACCCGAGTCACGGATCTCGCAAATTTTACCAACCGCAATCAAGCCAACCACTTCGCCCCATCCCGCCCTCCGTCCAAAGCCGTTTTTTACCGCGGGCCTGCTATCGTCAGATCGAGGATTAACACAATGCAAACCGGACCGCGCACCGCCGAAGGCAAAGCCGCTTCCTTCATGAACGCCATGTCTCATGGCCTAACCTCCAACAAAATAGTTCTCCCCGGCGAGGACGCTGCTCAATTTCAACATCTCCGGCGCGACCTCCTCAGAGAACATCGCCCCAAAACCCCAACCGAAAAACTGCTGGTGGAGGAAATGGCAGTCTCACTGGCGTCTTGATCGCGTTCGTCGCCGCCAGGACCAAGCTTTCGAGTCCGACACGCTTGACGAAAGCTTCTGGCCCTGCTCCTGCGCTACGCCACCACCTACCCGCGCACCTTCCACAAATCACTCGAAACACTCAAGAAACTCCAGCGTGAGCGCCACGCCCAAGCCAAGCCATCTTTCGTTTCGCAAAAAGCCGAGCAGGCGGCTTTCTTCCAGACGCTGGACGCCGTTACTGCCCCGCCACACCAGAATCCGCACCTCGTAAACGGCGAGGATATCCCCCGCCCGATGCAGCCTGACCAGAGTGTGGACGGTCCCGAGATCTCCTCAGGCGCAAGCCGCTCCCGTTCCCAAGCTACCTTTCGGATGTCTCGGCGCCCGATGAGCGATGCACCTCTGTGACGCCCAACCCAACGCTTTCGTCAAAACCGTTCCGCCCGACTGATCGGCTCCGTCTTCGCCCGGGCAAAAAGCGACAGTATCCGCCATGCTTCGGCCCCAGCGCTCCTTGACTTTTGCGACAGCATGGCGCAGCGAATCGCGCCGCTGCACCTCCGTGTGGGGGAAGGCATCTTCGCCTCTCTCGGCGCCATCTTTCGTTTCGCAAAAAGCCGAACAGCTCAACAGAGGCCAGCCCCGCCAGCCGACGGACAGCAAGAATAGTAAGCCATCTTACATAACTTTTGGAGCCAAACAACGCCGATTCTTCCCAACCAGCCTACCCCCTATTGACACCGGGCTATCCGGCGAGTCCTACTATATAGTTGGCCCTTAGATTTCAGCGTCAACACACAAATGCGAATGGCTTCCTTGAATAGTCGGTTCTTAGATGCATGCCGCCGGCGGCCGACAGATGTTCGGCCGGTCTGGTTTATGCGGCAGGCCGGTCGGTATATGAAGCAGTATCGGGAGATCCGTGCCAAAACCGGCATTCTCGAGATCTGCAAGCGGCCCGATCTGGCGGCTGCCGTCACCCTGCAACCGATTGAAGTCCTCGACGTGGACGCGGCCATCATCTTTGCCGATCTGCTGCTGCCGATCGAGCCGATGGGGCTCAAGCTGAAGTTTGTCTCCGGCGAGGGGCCGGTGATCGAAAACCCCATCCGCACCAACAATGACGTGGATAACCTCTCCATCGCCAATACTGACGATTTAGGTTATGTAGCGGAAGCTATTCAATTGGTGGTAAAGCAGTTAGCCGGTAAGGTTCCGCTCATCGGTTTTGTGGGTGCTCCTTTCACCATTGCCAGCTATATGATTGAGGGCGGCCCTTCCAAAACGTTCCTACGGACCAAGCAGATGATGTACCGCGACGAAACTTTGTGGCGTCGTCTGATGGGGAAACTCGTAGACGTTCTTGGGCCCTTTGCCATCAGCCAGGTTTCGGCCGGCGCCCGCGCTATCCAGGTTTTTGATAGCTGGGCTGGTTGCCTAAGCCCGGACGACTACGTACGCTATGTCGCTCCCTATTCCCGGGCCTTGATCGAGCGGATTCGTTCGGCCAGCGTCCCCGTCATCCACTTCGGCACCGGCGCGGCTGGGTTTTTTCGCGAACTTCATGCCGCCGGCGGAGATGTGATGGGCGTGGATTGGCGCATCAACATCGATCAGGCCTGGATGGACATCAGTTATCGCTCTGCCGTCCAGGGTAACCTGGACCCGGCTGTGCTGTTTGCGCCACTGCCGGAGCTCAAAATGCGCGTCCATGAGCTCCTGAAGCGCACGGGTTCCCGCCCAGGCCATATCTTCAACCTGGGCCATGGCATCTTGCCGGAAACCAATGTGGACCATGTTCGGGCGGTGGTTGACTACGTGCGAGAGTTCCGCATGTAACCCATGGCTAAAGTATTGATCATCGGTGGCGGAATCTCCGGGCTTTCCGCCGCGTACTACCTTTCCAAGGCCGGCCTTCGACCCACCATCATTGAGCGCGACAACCGCATGGGCGGCGTGATTAAGACGGACTACGCGCACGGCTGCATTGTCGAATGCGGGCCGGACAGTTTCCTGGCCGCCAAGCCCCAAGCGATGGAGTTGATCCGTGAGGTGGGGCTGGCGGGCGAGGTCATCAACTCCAACGACCATCTGCGCAAGACGTACATTCTCAAAAAGGGCAAGTTGATTCCCATGCCCGACGGCTTGATGATGATGGTGCCCACCAAGATCATGCCGCTGGTGGTCACGCCGCTGCTGAGTTGGGGCTGCAAGATTCGCATGGGGCTGGAGATGCTGCGCCGGCCTACCGGCCCGCGCGAGGACCGCTCGGTGGCCGATTTCCTGATCGATCACTATGGTGAAGAGGCTCTGGATTATTTGGCCGAGCCGCTGCTGGCTGGTGTGTACGGAGGCGATCCCCGGCAGATGAGCGTGAATAGCGTACTGACCCGCTTTGTGGAGATCGAAGCCAAATACGGCAGCCTCAGCCGGGGCACGCTGGCCGCGCCTAAGCCACCGGGATCGGGTTCCGGCGGGTCGTTGTTCCGGACGTTGAAGAATGGTCTGTCCTCGCTTACGGAAAAGCTGATTCCTTCGGCCGATTGCGTTCATGGCGCGGCGGAGGCATTTGAACAAACCGAGTCCGGCTTCCGCGTCCGCGTGAACGGCGGCTGGCTGGAAGCCGACTCGGTCATCATGGCAACGCCCGCCTACAACGCAGCCGAGTTGTTGAAGCCCACGTCGGCCCGCTTGGCCGAGCTGCTGATGCAGACTCCGTACAACGATTCGACCACGCTCTCGTTGGGCTATAAGAAAGCCACCTTCGATCATCCCTTGCCCGGCTTCGGATTCTTGGTCCCGAAGAAGGAGCGCGGCTACGTGGCGGCCTGTACCTGGGTGAACAACAAGTTCAGCGGACGCGCGGCTGAGGACACGGTCCTACTGCGCTGCTTTATGGGGCAGGAGGGCATGACGCAAACCGATGAAGCGCTGGTTTCCATCGCCCGCCAGGAACTGGGCCGCATCATGGGTATGCAAGCCGAGCCGTATTTCTACGCCGTCTCGCGCTGGCCCGGTTCGATGGCGCAATTCACCGTAGGCCACGAAAAGCGGCTCGCCGAAGTGGAAGCGTTGACGGCCCGCATCCCGGGTCTTTCATTGATTGGCAATGGCTACCGCGGCATCGGCATTCCCGACTGCATCAAGGGCGGCAAGGAAGCCGCCGCCAAGATTGTGGGCGCGCCGGTGGCGGCGGCGATGGGGAAACATTAAAAACCCGCTGGCTCTTCGATGAGCTGGAGAACCCGATGAGCCCAAACCGCAGCGAGGCCGGCACTCTCAACGGAGAGTCGGCGCAGGATTGGAATTGAATCGCCAATCGCGTGAGCCTCACGCAGGAAGCTATAGGTCTGCTCTTCCTTCGATTTCGCATTGAGATGGGTCGTCAAGGCAGCATATAGCGGCCAGCGAAGTTCGAAGCCCGGCAGATGGGAGAGTTCCAACCAGGCTTCCTGGCCGAATTCGTTCCGGCCGAACCAAACCGGAAGGATCGCCGCAGCCCAAAGCGCCTCGATATCGCGAGGCGCCTCGGTTCGTATTGTGGTACAGAACTCTCCCAATTTGTAGATTGTTGGCCGGCAGTTTGTGTTCTGCCAAAACGGGTGATTGCGCAGCAAGCGATTCATCCGGTTGAGCCCAGCGAATATCGCATCGAAGGCTCGCACAGCGAACGCTTGTCCATCTAGGCGCTGCAATGAAATGAAAGCCAGCCCCACGTCCGGCGAGTACCAGTGGGACGCTCGCTCGGGCGTCACCCAGTAGGTGGCGAATATTGACCGTTCCCAATGCTGTTGCAAGTAACCCTTGAGTTCATCTTCCGAAGGTGTCTCATGTGCTAATTCCGGCAAAGCGGCTCTCTCAGGTGAGTAGATGTCGGAGAATGGCTTTGGATACCGAAATGTTCCAGGAGCTGACCATCGATCTGCGGCAACCCCCCAGTGATCGCTGGCGGCTCACGGCTGTGCAGCGTGACCAAGCGCGGGAACTGCTCAACATCTACAAACGAGACCTCGGGCTCAACGCCGAAGCGGATGAGTTTCTGTTTTCGAATGCCAAGGATTTTATCCGCGCCGACTATTGGAGGGAGATGGAATCGCTGGCTCGTCAGCTTGCTCTTCAAGTCGCCGATGCGGTTCTCTGCAGCCTCTACTACGATCTTCTGAAAGTGGTTTTCGGACGCGCCTTCGGCTGCACGGCGTTTGCGATTGACTCGCCCGATGGTGTTCTCCATGCCCGCAATCTGGATTGGTGGACTGAGAACTCAACGCTGTCGCGGTACACCGCCATCTGTCATTTCGTGGGTGGCCCGGCGGGTAAGTTCACAACCATCGGCTGGCCGGGCTTTGTGGGGGTTTTCTCCGGCATCGCGCCAGGCAGATTTGCCGTCACT
>Ga0075017_100000240_pt1 | contig 28047 bp, 29 predicted proteins | sample AleBraG_ABR_2012_FD_71475 | JGI IMG/M metagenome (GOLD analysis project Ga0075017, IMG submission 71475) | Freshwater sediment microbial communities in response to fracking from Pennsylvania, USA - Alex Branch Run_MetaG_ABR_2012 | ecosystem: Environmental > Aquatic > Freshwater > Creek >... | reverse complement strand
CACCCTCCCAGTCTGCGCGCTTTGCTGGCAGCGGCGTTGGCGGGCGTGGCTCTCTCCGCCGGTATATTCTTCGCCTCCACCCACTGGCGCCCGAAGCCGACCGAACTGGAACGCCAGGTGCACGAACTCAGCACCGAGTTGAAGCAGTTGCAGCAAGAACAGCAGATGCCCACCACGGTCTTGAACCGCTATCGCAACTCCATCTGCTACATCTTTGGCGTTTACCGCGTGAGCATGCCGCACAACGAAACCAAGCCCGCGTTGCGCGCACGCGTGGCTGGAACCGGCTTTGTCGTCGCCGAAGGCCTGCTCGCTACCAACCGCCACGTCGCCGAACCCTGGTTTGGCGACCCGGAGGCAGAGGAGTTGATTCGCGACGGTGGAACGCCGCAGCTCGAAAAACTGCTCGCATTCTTCCCCAACATGGCGCAACCGGTGCAGCTCAGCCCGGTGGTCGTTTCCCCAGTTCATGATTTGGCCGTAGTCCGCCTCGCCGAGGGCGAAAGCGCGAAGCTCGAACCACTGCCCTTGGCAGATCAGATTGAGGCTCCTGGTGGACTGGTTGCTGTAGTTGGCTACCCCATGGGTGTCGCTGGCATGGTGGCCAAGTCGCCATCGCCGGTGTATGAGCGGCTGGCATTTCGCCGTGACGATGCCGGCGCCGCCAGCGAACTTGCGGCTCTCTCGTTAATTCGTCCCTCTGCCACTTACGGCCATCTCGGTGACGTGGTGGGCAGCAAGCTGGTCTACGATGCGCCCACGGCCCACGGCGGCAGTGGCGGACCCGTGTTCGACCTGCACGGCCAGGTCATCGGCGTCAACACGGCCTACATGGACGGCTTCACCGGCGGCACACTCGGTATCTCGGTTGGAGCGCTCAAGCCGCTCGTGGCAGTCGCCCGCCAGCACGAAGGGAACTGACCGCCTGAAAGCCAACCTGTGCCGTTCCCCAAGTGTGCGCAATCTGCTGCAGTTGCGCTCCGGCAGCCTGTGAATCTACCGCCGCTTTCCTCATTAAGATGCTGATTCCATTAGCCCTGGGCCCAAATTGGGAACGTACTCTTTGGCAAGCAGTCTGCTGCCTTTCTGGATACCCATCCCGGCCAAACCAGTCGGGCCGCCGATATGATGCCGACAGCGGTCTCGTAACAGGCACCGACCGCGTAGCAAGGAGCCCTCATGCGCACGTGGATTTTGTTTGCTCTGCTAGCCGTCTGTCTAGTCTTCACCGCCTGCAGCGGCAGCGGAGGCGGCACAACGACCCCTCCTCCACCCACTTTGAGTTCGATCACCATCGCGCCCTCGGGAGGAACTGCGGGGCCTTACACGGCCTTCAAGGGTGACACGCTGACCTTCGTCGCCACCGGGCACTACAGCGACAACAGCACGCAAGTGTTGAGCGGAGTCACGTGGAGTACGACTGCCAGCGGCGTCGCGACCATCGACACGACGGGGAAAGCTACCGCTGCTGGTTTCGGCTCAACTACCATCGGCGCATTGTTGAGTGGAGTCAACGGCACGGCGACGCTGACCGTCACGCCGAAGCTGCAGTCGGTTGCCATCGCAGTCTCTCCGCACAACCTGTTGACGATTGCGGCTCATACAACGTCGCAGTTTCAAGCGATTGGGACCTACGACGATGGCAGCACTCCAAACCTCACCGTGTTGGCAACCTGGACCGCCACGGGCACGGGCGTAGCCACAATCAGCAACACCCCCGGCACCAATGGCTTGGCTACCGGCAACGCGGCAGGCACAGCAACGATTGCCGCAAGCTACACGCAGCCCGGCACCACCAGCACACCCAGCCCAGCCGCCGTCGCAAGCAACAACCTGACCTTAACAGTTACCAACGCGACGCTGACATCCATGGCCATCACGCCGGCGAGCCCGATTGGGCTCGGCATCGGCTTTCAGAGATCACTCACCTGCACCGGGACTTTCAGCAATAGCACGACGCAGGACATCACCGATCTCGTCGCCTGGGATACGAACCATTCTGAATTCGCAACCGTATCCGCGAGTAGTGGTGTTGTTACCGGTACCGGCCTGGGGAGCGCCACCATCACAGCATCGCCGCCAGGGTGGTCGACGGGCGTGTCGTCGCAAAGTGTGAGCGTCACGGTCGACACCACCAGCGTTGCCTCCGTCGCCATTCTCCCGGCGGCGCCTCAGATTGCGCTCGCTACCAACATCCAGCTGCGCGCTCTCGCGACACTAACCGACGGCAGCACCCTGTATGTGACAACCGTACGGGGCATCAACTGGGCATCCTCCCAGAACCTGACGGTCGCGGGAATTGCACCGGGCAACGGCTATGTAGACAGCAAAGGAACCGGCACGTCTAACATCACGGTGGACTTGGGAGCGCCGTCCCCGACCACGAGTGGCAGCGCGCTCCTGACGGTATCCAATGCCACGATTTCGTCGGTGGCTGTAACCCCGGGTAGTGCTTCCATTGGAACCGCAACCACGCAAAGTTTCCTGGCCACGGGTACGTTCAGCGACAACACGACGCAAGACATCACGGATACGAGCGCCTGGGCATCCGACGCATTGGCGGTCGCAACTGTCAACAACGTGAGTATGCTCCCGAATGTAGCTAAAGGCGTGGGGCTTGGTACAGCCCATATCATTGCCGGCTTCCCGGTAGCATCTCCAACGAAGACGGGGTCTGCTACCCTCACGGTCTCTGGCGCGAGCCTGTCGTCCATCGCCGTCACACCGAAAGACACGTTCATACCGCCAGCCGGCATCGTGCAGTACACCGCTACCGGAAAGTTCAGCGACAACAGCACTCAGATCCTGAACAATGTGACATGGTCCTCTGACTTGGGAACGGTTGCGTCAATTGATGCCGTAAATGGGCTGGCCACCGGGAACGGCGGCGGCACGGCGAATATCACGGCCACCCTCGGCTCCGTATCCGGAACGACGACGCTGCTGGTGACGTCATCGCCACTGGCGTCGATCGCGATTACTCCTGCGAACCCAACCATCGCGCAACTGACCGGCATTGCGCTAACTGCCACCGGAACCTTCCAGGACGGCACGACGCGCGACATCACCTCGACCGTTCACTGGTCCTCATCCCCTGGGAATGTCGCAACCGTTGGCAACTCCGGCAACACGCAAGGCGTGGTGCTGAGTGAGGCGGTTGCCTCGACAACGCCCGCTACGATCACGGCCCTCCTCAACGGGATTCCAGGTACGACCACTGTCACCGTCACAACCGCGACGCTCAGTTCCATCGCAATCTCGCCGACCACGCCGAGTATCTCCGTCGGCCAAACGCAGCAACTGAAAGCCACGGGCACTTTCAGCGACGGTTCTACCCAGGACCTGACCCTGTTTGCCACTTGGAGTTCGGACACAGCCACAGTCGCCGTGGTCGACAGCTCCGGCCTGGTCACCGCCGCGGGCACGGGCAACGCCAACATCACCGCCGCTCTGAACGGACAGTCGAATCACATCACCATTACTGTGCACTAGAATCAGCGCCGCAGAACACGAAGGCACGCCCACGGCGTGCCTTCATATCGTTTGAGTCTGGCGGCTGACCTTACCGCTGCGCCATCTGACGAGTGCGCAACACCCGTTTCAGCGAGCGGTGCAATTCCGCCGCTTCCCGATGCAGTTCGTCATAGTGTTCCGCGCTCAGGTTGCGCAGCACTCGCTCCCCGCTCGGCGTCAATTGCAGCAACACTTCCCGCCGGTCGCGGCCATCGCGCTGCCGTCGCACATACCCGCGTTGCGTCAACCGTTTGATCAACTCCACTGCGCTGTGATGCCGGATGTGCAAGCTCTCTGCCACAAATCCCACCCGCGGACGCGCACCCTCGGGCAGACCTTTGAGTACGAGCAGAACTTCCTGCTGGCGCGGCTCCATACCGATGGAGCGAGCGCAGCGCTCATTGAAACTCAAATAACGACGGATGTAGAAACGAAACTCCGAAAGACACTGGTACTGTGCCAGGGTGAGAGAACGGTTTTTCATGGCCGGAATTATAGCGGAGCTAAACCGTTTTATTGCCAGTCGGGTCGAAATTGGCGGTTAATTCGGTCTTCTGCCGCCCTGAGCCTGATTCCGGACCATATACTCCCGAAATCGTCCTGGCTGGCAACGCTGGCCCCCAGCGTTTAAAATCATCCGTCCTGCCACAGTGGACACCGAGGAAACCTTTGATCCCGCGCTATACGCGTCCCGACATGGGACGCATTTGGAGTGAAGAAAATCGTTTTCGTACGTGGCTGGAAGTCGAAGTCGCCGCCACTGAGACGCTGGCCGAAGCGGGCTGGGTGCCCAAGGACGCCGCCAAGGCCATCCGTGAGCGGGCCGGTTTTCGGCTCGAGCGTATCCAGGAGATCGAGGCCGAAGTCCGGCATGACGTCATCGCCTTCACCACGGCAGTCGCCGAAATCGTCGGCCCCCACGCCCGCTGGTTCCACTATGGCCTGACCTCCAATGACGTGGTGGATACTGCGCAAGCCCTATTGGTGCAACAAGCCTCTGCGCTTATTGATCAGGGCATTGTCCGGCTGGCCAATGTTCTGGAACGTCGCGCCTGGCAGTTTAAAGACACTCCCCAGATCGGCCGCACGCACGGCATCCACGCTGAACCCATCACCTTCGGTTTGAAATTGGCGAACTGGTACGCCGAAGTCCAGCGCAATCTGCAACGATTCCGCGCCGCCACCGAAGACATGCGAGTGGGAAAGCTGTCAGGGGCAGTGGGAACATTCGCGCATCTTACCCCTGAGTTGGAAGAGAAGATTTGCGCCCGCCTTGGGCTGAAAGCCGCCCCCATTTCCTCCCAGGTCATCCAGCGCGACCGTCACGCTTTCTACCTGGCCACGCTGGCCGTCATAGCTTCCACGCTCGACAAAATCGCCACCGAGATTCGTCACCTGCAACGCACCGAAGTGCGCGAGGCCGAAGAGTACTTTTCTGAGAAACAGAAAGGCTCTTCCGCCATGCCGCACAAGCGCAATCCGGTCACCTGCGAACAGATCAGCGGCCTGGCCCGCATAGTACGCGCCAACGCCCAGGCTGGATTCGAAAATGTCGCGCTGTGGCACGAACGTGACATCTCCCATTCCTCCGTCGAGCGGGTCGTTTTCCCGGATTCCACCACGCTCGTGGACTACATGCTGGCCAAGACCGCCAATCTCATCGAAACCATGTTCGTCTACCCCGAGCGCATGCTCGCCAATCTGGAGAGCACGGGCGGTCTCGTCTACAGCGGCCAGCTCTTGCTCGACCTGGTCGAGAAAGGCATTTCCCGCGAGGACGCCTACCGCCTGGTACAGGCCCACGCCATGCGGGCTTGGAAAGAGGGCCTGAGCTTCCGGCAAGAGATCATGAAGGATCGCGCCATCACCAGCCGCGTTCCCAAAGCGCAACTGGAACACGCCTTCGATCTGCAGCGCCAGCTCAAGAACGTGGATAAAATTTTCGCGCGCGTGTTCCCGGCCAAGCCTGCCACAACCAAGAAGCCCGCGAAAAAGAAGCGCTAAACGGGAAGTTCATAGGGCAAATCTTCAGCAAACGGCTGCTTCGGGTTCGCCCACTGCTCGCGGGGTACATCATAGGTCAATTCCACAACGTTACCGTCCGGATCCCGCACGTAGAACGAACGCGAAACGTTATGGTCTACGCTGCCGAGGATCGGCACGCCTGCCGCAAGGCAGTGCCGGTAGACCCGCACCAGGGCAGGCTCATCGGCCACGTCCAGGCAGAAATGGAACAAACTCGATTCCGCCACCCTGGGCGCAGATGCGCGGCCCGTCTCTACCAGTGCCAAATCATGGTGGTGCGCGCCCGCGGTATAAAACCACATCCGGCCTCGCGCGCCCACCTTCGTCAGCCCCAACGCCTCCCGATAGAACTTGTCAGAAGCCTCGAGATTGCGGACTTTCAAAACGATATGGTTGATACCCCGCACGTGCACAGCTTCACCTCCAGTTCCTGATTATCATTGTCCTTCAAACAGCCTCGCATACGCTCTCTGCTCCCGAATCGCTCCGCGGGAATCCGCCACGAACCTCCCCCTTGACCAAATTCGAGGCGGTAATGGGATAGATCGACAAATCCACACATCCTCTGCCAAGATATTCCAACCTAACTCATGCGAACTCTACTCTTCGTCATTGCTACGTCCATCGTCTCGTCCTGCGTCGGCTTCGCGCAGGCACCTCAACCGTTCACCCTCATGCCGCTGCCAGCGCAGGCCGAGCGCGGAGCCGGTCAACTCGCAATCGATCAACTATTCACTCTCGCTCTTGCCGGCGCGCACGACGAGCGCATGGAACGCGGCGCGCTCCGCTTCCTTCACAACTTGAGTCGGCAAACCGGGATGGCGCTGAACGAGCAACTGTCCGCGCATTCCGATGCGCAGAAGCCGACTCTCACCGTCCATATCCAGAATGCAGGCAAGAAGGTGCAGGAACTCGACGAAGACGAATCCTACGTTCTCGAAATCGCTTTCTCCGGTGTCACCCTTACTGCGCCAAATGCGCTCGGCGCGCTCCACGGCCTGCAGACATTCTTGCAACTAGTCGCTCCCACACCGACTGGCTTTGCCGTACCCGTTGCTACCATCCACGACGCTCCCCGCTTCCCCTGGCGCGGTTTGCTCATCGATTCCGCCCGCCACTTCATCCCCCTCGACGTGATGAAACGCACGCTCGACGGCATGGCTGCCGTCAAACTCAACGTCCTGCACTGGCACCTCTCCGACGACGAAGGGTTCCGCGTCGAGTCGAAGCGTCTCCCCAAACTGCACGAGGTCGGTTCCAACGGCGAGTACTACACCCAGGCAGAGATCCGCGACACGATTGCATACGCGCGCGATCGCGGCATCCGCATTGTCCCTGAGTTCGACATGCCCGCTCACAGCCGCTCCTGGCAGGCCGCCTATCCTGAACTCGGCAGCGGGCCCGGCCCCTATCCTGTCGGCCGATCGCCGGTCTTCGACACCGCCCTCGATCCCACACGCGAATCCACCTACAAATTCCTCGATACGTTCATCGCCGAGTTGGCCGCACTCTTCCCCGACACCTACTTCCACATCGGTGGAGACGAGGTCCCGAACAAGCCGTGGGACTCCAACCCAAAGATCCAGGAATTCATCCGCGCCCACAGCATGAAGAGCAGCCGCGACTTGCAGGCGCATTTCAACCAGCGCCTGCAGAAGATAGTGAGCAAGCACGGCAAGATCATGGTGGGTTGGGATGAAGTGCTGCACCCCGATCTGCCCACCAGTATCGTGGTGCATTCCTGGCGCGGACAGGAATCGCTCGCCGAGGTTGCAAAACACGGCTATCGCGGATTGCTCTCGTACGGCTACTACCTCGACCTGATGTGGCCAGCCTCACAACACTACGCCATCGATCCCATGTCAGGCCCCGCCGCAGCTCTCACCGCCGAAGAGCAGAAACGCATCCTCGGCGGGGAAGCTTGCATGTGGGCTGAGTACGTCACGCCGGAAACCATCGAATCCCGCATCTGGCCACGCTTGGCCGCCATCGCCGAGCGTTTCTGGTCCCCGCCGACCGTGACCGACACAGCTTCGATGTACCGCCGCATGGATGAGGTCAGCTGGCGTCTCAGCTTCCTCGGGATCACGCATGAGTCCGGCTACGAACCCATGCTGCATCGCCTTGCTGGAAGCGCCGACATCAAGGCCCTTCGCACCTTCGCCGACGTACTCGAACCAACGAAGGGCTATACCCGCACCGAGATCTATCCCCAGTCACCGGTCAAATCCACACCTCTCAACAGCCTGGCCGACGCCGCCCGCCCCGAGAGTGCCGTCGCGCGCCACTTCGCCGAACTCGTCGACAGCTACATCCAAAGCGGCGAAAAAGATGCCGCCGCTGAAGGACGCATCCGCGCCTGGCTCACGAAATGGCAGGAGAACCACGCAACGCTACAAACGCAAATGCAAGGCTCGTTCCTGTTCAACGACGCCCAGCCTCTGTCGGAGGATCTCGCGGCCCTGGCAGGCGCGGGACTGTTGGCGCTCGACAGCATGGACAAAGGTCTTCCGCTTCCGTACTCGTGGCGCGCCGATCAGCGGGCCATTGTTGAACGCACCCAGAAACCGCGCGCCAATTTGACTCTGGCCATCGCTCCCGCAATCCAGAAGCTGATCGAAGCAACTTCAGCGCGACCGACCAAGCCTTAGATTGTGTGGGGGCGGGCAGCCTGCCCTGAGTGAGCGAAGCGACCGAATGGGACTCGTCCGCCCCACTCGCTGATCAAGCTGTCCGGTATCATCTTCAAGGCACCTCTTCGACCCCATGATCCAGTTGTCCTCCGCCGGCAAGCGCTTCGGCCACAAACTACTGTTCGAAGACGCGGATTGGCAAATCAATCCGCAGGACCGCATCGGTCTGGTCGGCGCCAACGGCACCGGCAAAACCACGCTGCTCCGCATTCTCGCCGGCCAGGAATCGCTCGACTACGGCACTTGCCAGGGCATGCGCAACATTGCCGCCGGCTACCTTCCGCAGGACGGCCTCTCCCTCAGCGGACGCAGCATCTTCGCCGAGTGCATGGCCGTTTTCTCCGAACTTCAAGCCATGGAAGAAGAAATGGAGACCATCGCCCACTCTCTCGCCGAACTGGATCCCGAGGGCCCCGAATACGGCCAGGCCTCCGATCGTCTGCACCGCCTGCAGGACGAATTCCGCATGCGCGACGGCTACGCCATCGAAGCCCGCGTTGGCAGCGTACTCACAGGGCTGGGTTTCAAGAAAGAAGACTGGCCGCGCCACACGGAAGAATTCTCCGGCGGCTGGCAAATGCGCATCGCGCTCGCCAAGCTTCTCCTGCAACAGCCGAATCTCCTGCTGCTCGACGAGCCCACCAATCATCTTGATCTCGAAGCCCGCAACTGGCTGGAAGACTACCTGCGACACTACCCTTACGCGTTCCTCCTCATTTCCCACGACCGCTATTTCCTCGATGTCACCGTGAACAAGATTGTCGAAATCTGGAATCAGAAACTGCATTCTTACACTGGCGGCTACGACAAGTATCTCGAACAGAAGAAGCAGCGTTTCGAGCAACTGGAGGCCGCTGCCCGCAACCAGCGTGAGCGCCGCGAGCAACTCGAAGTCTTCATCAATCGCTTTCGCTACCAGGCCACCAAAGCCAAACAGGTACAAAGCCGCATCAAGGAACTCGAGCGCATGGACCGCATCGAGCTGCCGCCGGAAGAGCGCACCATCCACTTCCGCTTTTCGCAGCCGAAGCCGAGCGGCCGCGCTGTGGTCGAACTGACCCGTGCCGACAAGAGTTACGGAGAAAAGCAGGTACTGCGCGACGTCAGCTTCGTCATCGAACGCGGCGATCGCGTGGCCCTGGTTGGTGTGAACGGTGCCGGAAAATCAACCCTCATCCGCATGCTGGCTGGCACCGAACCGCTGACGGCAGGCGCACTGAAGCTCGGCCACAATGTTGACCCCGACTACTTTGCCCAGGATCAGTACAAGGAACTCGACGCCGGCGCTCGCGTGCTCGACGACCTGGGCGCACTCTCGCCCGCCTCCACGCAGACCGAACTCCGCAATCTGCTTGGCTGCTTCCTCTTCCGTGACGACGATGTCTTCAAACAGATTGGTGTTCTCTCCGGCGGCGAACGCAACCGCTATGCCCTGCTCCGACTGCTCCTGCATCCGGCGAACTTTCTGCTGCTCGACGAACCCACCAACCACCTCGACATGCGCGCCAAGGATGTACTTCTTCACGCCCTGCTCGACTATTCGGGCACGGTCGTCTTCGTCTCCCACGACCGTTACTTCATCGACAAACTGGCCACTCGCGTTTTCGAAGTCGCCGATAGCGGCGTTCACGTATACCCCGGCAACTACGAGGACTACCTGTGGCGCAAGGAGCAGAGGGCTGGAGGCGAAGCGACGCCGCCCCTGCCCGCCACACAGGCTTCCCACAGCGTTCCTCCGCCGACTCTTTCCACCAAAAGCCCAGTCGATCAGGAGGAAGTAGCCGAAGACAGGAAAAAACGTCTCAACCCCCTCAAGCGCAAGCAAATCGAGGAGCGCTGCCAGGAAGTCGAAGAAGAAATCGCCCGCACCGAGACCGCCATCAGTCAATGCGAAACCGGCCTGCAGGAATTCGTCAGCGTCGACGAAACCCGTCGCCTCAACATGGAGCTAGAGCGCTACCGCGCTGCCCTTGAGAGCCTCATGCAGGAGTGGGAAGAGCTCTCCGGAACTCTCGAGACCTAGAACCTATTTGAACCTATCCCAAGAATGTAAGTGGAACCCAAATTGTCATTCCGAGCGCAGCGAGGAATCTCTACTCGCCAGCAGAATCTTCGGCTTATAGGGATGCTTCGCCCTGCTCAGCATGACAATCCCATTTATGAGATGGCTCCTGGAGTGGTTTGCGCATAACGACATCCGGGCGAAATCGCTTTGAAGGGGCGTGGCTTCAGCCGCGCCGTTCTCGCGCCCCCAAGTCGCGCCTTTAGGCGCTGAGGTCGGCCCTGCCGCAAGTCCGCACCATTCGTACCTGTGCCGTCGTCCGCCGTACAAGCGCTTCCGTAACCTGCCCAGCCGCATCCCCACATGCGATAGTCGAATTAATCCCCCTCGAGATCGCCGCATAACGTCACCCTGAGGGTCAAAAATCATGCTGCAGCCGAACGAAAAACCGAACACCCAGCCCGCCACCCCCGTTGCACCCAGCCAGTTCAGCATCGCCAAGAGCTTCGCCGCTTCCCCTGAGCAGGCCACCATTGGCCGCTCCATTGTCATCAAGGGAGAAGTCTCTGGTGGAGAATCGCTCTACATAGACGGCAAGATCGAAGGCAGCATCAACCTGCCCGACCATCGCGTCACGGTCGGACGCAATGGCCAAGTGAAAGCCGACATTTCCGCCAAAGAAGTTGTCGTCATGGGCAAGATCGACGGCAACCTGGTGGTCGGCGACCGCGTCGACGTGCGTAACGAAGGCTCCGTCAACGGCGACGTGGTCGCGCAGCGCCTGACCGTGGAAGACGGCGCGTTCATCAACGGCCGGGTGGACCTGGGCAAGGGTGGCAAAGGCGAGCCCAAGACCATGGCCGCCCACGCGTAGGTCAGCTGCCACGATCGAAACAAAGGAATCGGGAAGGGTATGGCGTTCAACCGTGCCCACAAACACTGGGGCGAGGTTTCGCGGCGCCCAGCTGAATCAGAACAGCCCTTCGGGCGTCGCACGCCTGAATCCCATACATCTATGATGAAAGAAGAATTCGCCGGAATCACTGCCAGGTGATTGTGAGACTCGGAATACGGGCCGGCTTGCGCGATAGGAACAGTAAATTTCAGATCGGTCCGGGTCGCACCGGAAATCTCAAGAGCTTTCGAAAGAATCCGATGATGGCATGCTCCATGATGTTGTGCTCTCTTCGGAAGCCGAAATATCTGACAGACGCCCTGCAGCCTTCGACCACTGGGACGATCTTGACACCCTGGAAATAGGTTTCATGTACGGCGGAGATACGAGTGATGACAAATTTGGGCGACCCAAGCTTGACGAAAATTCTGTAGACGCCACGGAGTGGCGACTCAATAACTTTTTCTGAGCGCTTCGCGAGAATTTCCCGATCACCGCTGGCTGTTTCCCGAACGTCAACTTCCAGGAACTCGACGAAAGCATCAAGCGGGTACCAATGCGAGAAGAGAATCGGCGATTCAAAAACTCTTCTTGATTCGTCGCTCAGGCTCTTGATGATCTTGGAGACTTCTTGTTCGCCCGCCCGCTCCTTGACTGCGGCGAGTGTATCTAGAAGGACCCTGCCCTTGATATATGCCACGAGTCTCCTCAGGAAGCCATCGAATGTGGCGATAAACGGTGCGTGCCATTGTAACCGCACGACGCAGGTTTAAGTGTAATCGCGTGATTTTCAGCAGTCGACTTGAGGGCACAAACACCCCGCAGTCATAGGTGCGGTGATGGACTAATCCCCGTACTTGCGGAACACGACAAATCCCTTTCGCTCCGGGCAGCGCTTCGCTATTCGTCTTTCCTGAAATCTAGTGACGCCGAATTGATGCAATACCGCATCCCCGTCGGATTCGGCCCGTCCTCGAACACATGTCCCAGATGTGCCCCGCACTTCGAGCAGCGCACCTCGGTCCGCGCCATGCCATGGCTGCGATCGCTCAACTCGGCGACATTGCTCGCATCGGCAGGCTGATAAAAACTCGGCCAGCCCGTACCCGAGTCAAACTTCGTGTCCGATGCGAACAGTTCCGCCCCGCAGCAGACGCACTTGTACATCCCCGCTGCTTTGTTGTTCCAGTGCTTCCCCGTGAAGGGCGGCTCGGTCCCGCACTGCCGCGTCACGTGATACTGCTCCGGAGTCAGCTGCTTCTGCCAATCCTGCTCGGTTTTCGTCACTTTCTCTGCCATGGCTTCCTCGCAATCGAATGTATCCTAAGCCATCTGATGCGGCTGCCCGCCGGACGTTGCAGAATTCCCGGAAGGCCGCTTTCCCAAGAAGTTGCACCTTCAGAACTATTGTCTTGAACATATTTTCACCCAGTGCTCTCATGCATGGGACGTACGAACTCAAGACTCGGGGGCGATGATGATGACCGACAAAGCACAGATGGCCGGGCCCACAAGGCGACAGACGATCACCAACCTCGCGATCGCATTCGGTGCTGCCGCGCTGGGCTCGACGAGCGCCTGGGCAGCAGCCAACGATGAAATTCGACCTGCGGAATCCATCCACCACGAGCCGGTGTTCAAAGCAAGCCGGAAGCGAGTCTACGAAGCGCTCACCGACACCAAGCAGTTCGACAAGGTCATGCAGCTCGGTGTCGCCTTCAAGACGATGGCCCCGGGAAGCAAGCCCACTGAAATCAGTCGTGAGGTCGGAGGCGCATTCGCACTCTTCGGCGGGTATATCACCGGGCGACACCTCGAACTCCTGCCCGGCGAGCGAATCGTCCAGGCCTGGCGAGCCGGCAGCTGGGATCCCGGCATCTACTCCATTGCGAGATTCGAACTCGTCGAGCAGGGCGCCGGGACCAAAATCGTCTTCGACCACACGGGCTTTCCCAAAGGCTTGGGGGAACACCTGGCGGCAGGATGGAAAGGCAACTACTGGGAGCCGCTTGAGAAATTCCTGGCCTAGTTCGCGGCACCAATCTCGCGCCGAAGCTCATGTATGATTTTCTCCTGCGCCGCGAGTTCTGTAGACGCCGGCGTGGACTGTTAACCGGCACACCGTGATTCGCCATACAACCACGTCCGCGGTCGAGCCCGATGAAGTTCTTCAGGCGCTTCTAGCCACGTCCGCCACTTCGCCCGTCTCGCGCGATACCGCCCGCCGCCTAATCCGGTGCGGTGATGAATTCTTGCCGGAGTTGCTTGCCGCCGCCCACCGCCTGAAAGAGCGTTTCAAGCCCGGCGTGATCACCTATTCGCGCAAGGTTTTTCTGCCGCTCACCAACCTCTGCCGTGACTACTGCCGCTACTGCACCTTCCGCCGCGATCCCGGCGAACCCGGCGCTCATACGATGACGCCCGATGAGGTCCTCGAGGTGGCCCGCGCCGGTGAGAAGCTCGGCTGCACCGAAGCGCTCTTCAGCTTAGGCGACAAGCCCGAACTCATTTTCCCGGAGATGCGCGAAACGCTGCGCAAACTCGGCTACAACTCCACACTCCAGTACCTCGAAGCGATGTGCGATCTCGTCCTGCGCGAGACCAGCCTGCTTCCTCATCCCAACCCCGGCCTGATGAGTGCCGCGTGGCTCGAGCGCATCGCCACCGTCTCCCCGAGCGTGGGCATTATGCTGGAGACCACGAGCGACGCGTTGCTCGCCCCTGGCGCGGCGCACGACAACGCCCCCGACAAAATTCCCGCGCGCCGCCTGCGTATGATTGAAGATGCCGGCAAGCATCGCATCCCATTCACAACAGGGCTCCTCATCGGCATCGGCGAAACTCCCGAAGACCGCGTCGATACCCTGCTGGCCATCCGCGACTTGCACGCCCGCTACGGACACATCCAGGAAGTTATCGTGCAAAACTTCCGCGTGAAGCAAACTATTCCCATGCGCGACTGGCCGGAACCAAGCCGCGGCGACATGCTGCGTACCCTCGCTGTGGCCCGCCTGCTCATGCCGAGGATGAATATCCAAGCCCCGCCCAACCTGACTTCTCCAGATTTCGAGAACCTGATGGATGCCGGCCTGAACGATTGGGGTGGCGTTTCCCCGCTTACGCCCGACTTCATCAACCCGGAAGCACCCTGGCCGCATCTCGCGGAACTCGAGCGCCGCACCGAAGCCAAAGGCGCCCGCCTGCGCCAGCGCCTGCCCGTCTATCCCGAATTCGTCGCGCAGGCCGTCCAGCACAGCTCTTACCTGGCCCAGCGTTTGCGATCCGCTGCCGATTCCGAAGGCTACGCGCGAGGCACACCATGATCACCGTGCTCACCGGAGGCACCGGCGGCGCCAAGTTCGTGGATGGCCTCGCCAAGATCGTTCCGCATCAGGAACTGACCTGCATCGTCAACACCAGCGACGATCTCATCTGGTGGGGTCTCTACGTTTCGCCCGACGTTGACTCGATCACCTACGTGCTCTCCGGCCTGCTCAATCCCGACCGCGGCTGGGGCATCGCCGATGACACATTCCAGTGCCGCGGCTCCATGGGACGCCTGGGCTCGCCCACCTGGTTCAGCCTCGGCGATCGCGACTTGGCTACGCACCTCACCCGCACACAACTCCTGCAGTCAGGGCAAACGCACAGCCAGGTCACCGCCGAAATCTGCCGCCGCTTGGACATTACCGCCCGAGTCCTTCCCATGACCGACCAGCGCGTCGAGACGCTCGTGATGACGCCGGTCGGCGAACTCGGTTTCCAGGACTACTTCGTCCGCCGCTGGTTCCAAGACCCGGTCGAGTCCGTGCGCTTCGCCGGAGTCGACGTCGCGAAACCCGCTCCCGGCGTGCTCGACGCCATCCAGAACGCGGACCAGATACTGCTCGCCCCGAGCAACCCCGTGACCAGCATCGGCCCCATTCTCGCCGTGGCCGGCATTCGCGACGCCCTCCGCAAAACCAAAGCGCCCATCGCCGCTGTCAGTCCCATCATTGGCGGAGCAGCCATCTCCGGACCCGCCGGCGCGTTGATGCAAGCTGTCGGCTTGCCCGTTTCCATCGCAGGCGTCGCGCAAGCCTATTGCGACTTTCTTGATCTTTTGATCGCGGACGAAGCCGATGCTTCCGCCGCAGCAGCCTTTCAGCACCCAAGCCTGCGCATTGCCTGCGCGAAGTCCATCCTGATGAAAACATCGGAGCAGCGCATCGCCCTCGCCCAAGCCGCCTTGCAGATGACCTCCGACCTCAAGCCGATTCCCCATGCGCAAGAAATGAAATGATCCTGATCCCGGTCAAGCATTCCTCCAACGCCAAGCAGCGCCTCGCAGCCGTCCTCGACCAGCCGGCACGCACGCAGTTGGCGCAAGCCATGCTGCATGACATCGTCGAAGCACTCGCAGGCTGGAAGTCGCGCCCCGAAATCGCCCTGGTCACGAACGATCCGTTCGCCTGCTCGCTGGCCGCGAGGTACTCCTTTAAGATCATTGACGATCCTGCGAACATCAGCGAAACCGCCGCCATCGAAGTCGCCACCACCGAGTGCATCAAGCGCGGCGCCGACAGCACGCTGGTGATCCCCGGCGACATCCCTTTAATCGAAGCGTGGGAACTGGAGCGTGTTCTCGCCGAAGCGCCTGCCGAGGGTTCCGTTCTCGTTCCTGCCGGCGATGGCCGCGGCAGCAATGCCATCTTCCGCCGCCCTGCGGCACTCTTCCCGTTGCGCTTTGGCAACGACAGCTTCAAGCCCCATCTCGCCGCCGCCAAGGCAACAGGATTGCCCTGCGTCGTGATGGAATCGCCGGGGATCGCGGTCGACGTGGACGGACCCGAAGACCTCTTGCAGCTCCTAACCGCTCCCGGCGAGCGCCGTTCGCAACGTCTGGCCCGGGAGTGGAACATTACCGAGAAAGTTGCCGCCCTGCGATGAAGAAGCAACCTGCGTTGCGTCTCGTGCCGCTGCCCATGCCAGAGGAAATCGCGCGCGGCGACTCCATCGGCGCAAAGATCTACGAAGCACTCGCCCACGGGCGCTTGCGACTTCAGTCCGGCGACATCCTCGTCATCAAGCACAAAATCGTATCGAAGGCGGAGGGCGTCGTAGTCCGGCTGGAAGATGTCCGCCCCTCAGCGAAAGCCCGTGCCTGGGCCGCAAGAAACAACTACGACGCACGCGTCACGCAACTGGCCCTCGACGAAAGCCGCCGCATCGTCCGCCAGAAACGAAACGTTCTCATCACCGAAACCCGCCACGGCTTCGTCTGCGCCAACAGCGGCGTTGATGTCTCGAATGTTGACGGCGGCCGCAGCGCCGTACTGTTGCCACGCGACCCCGACCGCTCCGCCGGTCGCATTCGCGCGTACATCCGGCGCAAATTCGGTGTCTCGGTCCCCGTCATCATCAGCGACAGTTTTGGACGCCCCTGGCGCGAAGGCCTCACCGAAGTCGCCATCGGGATCGCCGGCCTGCGCCCGCTGCATGACTACCGCGGCCAACGCGATGAGCACGGCTACTCGCTGCACGCCAGCGTTGAAGCCGTCGCCGACGAACTCGCCTGCGCCGCCGGTCTCGTATGTGGCAAGCTCCAGCGTGTTCCCGTCTGCATCATCCGTGGTTTTGCATTCCAGCCCGGCCCCGGCTCCGCTCGCCAACTCATCCGCCCCGCCGCCTTCGACCTCTTCCGCTGAGCCCCGGCAACTCCAACCGCTTCAATAACATCCGCCACGTTCAAATCTCACGCAGCCTCGTGATGTGCGTCACACCGGCCTGAGACAACAACAAAGATAATTTCTCTCACTGGCTACCTGCCTTGCGAGACGATTGTGGCTGCCAAAGGTCGCGTTTCCATCATTGTTGAGCGCTGTAAGGCGTGCGGGTTCTGTGTCGAGTTCTGCCCCACCAAAGTTCTGGCGCTTTCTTCCGCTTTCAATTCCAAGGGATACCATCCGCCCCACGTCGTGAACGGTGAGAAGTGCAGTGGCTGCGACCTGTGCGGCATGTATTGCCCCGACTTCGCCATCTACGGTTTCAAGACGAAAGACGGCGAGGCCAAGAAGGAGGCCGAGAATGAAGGCTGATCCGCGCGGAGTCCTCACCGGAACGCACTTCATCGACGGGGACCATGCCTGCTGTGAAGGCGCACTGGCCGCCGGCGTTCGTTTCGCCGCCGGCTACCCGATTACTCCCTCCACTGAGGTCGTGGAACGCTTCGCATCGCGCGTTCCCACCGTGGGCGGCGTGTTCATCCAGATGGAAGACGAACTCGCAGCCTCGATCGCGCTGCAAGGCGCGGTCTGGGGCGGAGCCAAAGCGTTTACCGTAACCTCCGGCCCCGGCTTCTCCCTCATGATGGAGCACATTGGCTACGCCGTGATGACCGAGACGCCCTGCGTGTTCGTGAACGTGCAGCGCGGTGGCCCCTCGACCGGTCTGCCCACGCTCCCCGCGCAGGCCGACATGATGCAGGCGCGCTGGGGCTCGCACGGCGACTACGAAATCATTGCCCTGTCTCCCAACTCACCACAGGAATGCTTCGACCTAACCGTCCACGCCTTCAATCTATCGGAACAGTACCGCGTGCCGGTCATGTTCATGATGGACGAAGTCGTCGGCCACATGACCGAGAAGGTCGTCATTCCCCCGGCGGACCAGATTGACGTCGTCCCGCGCCGCCACACCAAGAAATCGGTCGAGGACTATCTGCCCTACGCGACCAATGGCGACGGCGTTCCGGAAATGGCCCATGCCGGCGAAGGCTACAAATTCCACGTCACCGGTCTTACGCACGATGAGCACGGCTATCCCAACATGACGCCGCCAACCCAGGACAAGCTTCTCCGCCGTCTGCAAAGCAAGATCCTCAACGCCGCCGAGCAAATCGCCCTGAACGAAGAAAAAGACCTCGAGGACGCCGATGTTGTCGTGGTTTCCTACGGCATCACGTCGCGCGTCGCGCAGCGGGCCATTGACATGGCCCACGAGCGCGGCCTCAAGGTCGGCAAGTTCCGCATGAAGACCGTGTGGCCGTTCCCCGATAAGCGCATCCGCGAGATCGCCACCCACGTGAAAGCATTTGTCGTGCCCGAACTCAATCTCGGCCAGATGTCGCGCGAAGTCGAACGCGCCGTCGGTGGCCGCGCCAAGACCTTCGGCGTTCCCCACGCCGGCGGCAGCGTGCACCGTCCGCAAGACATCCTGAAAGTGATCTTGGAGGCAGCCCGATGAGCGTCGCAACTATCAACCCGGTCGAACCGTTCCTGCGCTCCGATCGCATGCCGCACATCTGGTGCCCCGGCTGTGGCATCGGCACCACGGTCAATTGCTTTGCCCGCGCTATCGTTGATTCCAAGATCGACTTGAACACCGTCTCGGTCGTATCCGGCATCGGCTGTACCGGCCGAGTCGCGGGCTACGTGAAGTTCGACTCCTTCCACACCACGCATGGGCGCGCGATTCCCTTTGCCACCGGCCTGAAGCTGGCCAATCCCAAGCTGAACGTGGTCGTGTACTCGGGCGACGGCGACTTGAGCGCCATCGGCGGCAACCACCTGATCCACGCTGCCCGCCGCAACCTCGACATCAAGGTCGTCTGCGTTAACAACCTGATCTACGCCATGACGGGCGGTCAAACCGCGCCCACAACGCCCGAACACGCCCTGACCTCCACTTCTCCCTACGGAGCCGCTGAGCCTTCGTTCAACCTGCCGCACCTGGTTGAAGCGGCGGGCGCGGTGTACGTCGCGCGCTGGACCACCTTCCATGTGCGCCAACTCACCCGCTCTATGCAGGAAATGTTCGCCAAGAAGGGTTTCTGCTTCATCGAGATCATTTCGCCCTGCCCCACGCTCTACCAGCGTCGCAACAAGATGGGCGACGGCCTCGACACCATGAAGTTCTACAAGGAAGTCAGCAAGGTCAAGAACGGCGCGCCGACCAGCGAACTCGGCCTGTCCATGACCGGCGAAATCACGGTCGGCAAGTTTGTCGACCGCGACCGCCCCGACTACGAAACCATGCAACGCGCCCAACTGGTGCAGACCCTGGGCGATCGCTATGTGGATCCCACGGAGACGACATGCAGCTGCAGCGACATGTAACGGAAATTCGCATCGCAGGCTTCGGCGGCCAGGGAGTCATCCTCTCCGCCATCGTGTTGGGCAAAGCCGCATCCATTTTCCAGGGCGCTTTCGCCACTATGACGCAAAACTTCGGCCCCGAAGCGCGCGGCGGCGCCTGCAGCGCTCAGCTGATCGTCGCTGACTCGCCCGTGCTCTACCCCTACGTCACCAAGCCCGACATCATCGTCGTAATGTCGCAGGAAGCCTACGTGAAATTCGGCGCTGAACTGAAAGACGGCGGTACGCTGATCATGGAGCAGGACCTGGTACGCGTCACCGACCTGCCCGCACAGACCAAGGTCTTCAGCATCCCCGCAACGCGCCTCGCCGAAGAACTCGGCAAGAAGATGGTTCTGAACATCGTCATGGTCGGCTTCTTCACTGCCGTCTCACAGCTACTGGAAGTCTCAGCGGTCCGTGACGCCGTCGCCGATTCCGTACCCGCCGCCTTCCGCGACCTAAACCTCAAAGCCTTCGATAAAGGCTACGAGTACGGCGTGCAGGCCCTGACCACGAAGCAGGCAGCCGTCGAAGTAGAACCCAGCACGGTCTACTCGGCCGAGTGAAGCCTGTGTGCGCGGGCACTCCGGCCCGCAAAATGCTCACACCAGCATCAAAATGGCTGCCCCACCCTTCGTGATTTTCGAAGGGTGGGACCTTCCACTGCGCTTTTGGTTTTCCCCGAGTTACACAGGTCACTTCCAGAAGTAAGGAATTTATGTTAGAGTAAGGAAATGCAAAAACAAGCCAAAATCACCAGTAAAGGACAGATCACCATCCCCCGCGAAATCCGCAGCGCCCTCGGCGTTCACGCCGGAGACCGCCTGCTGTTCGAGAGTGACGGCAATGGCGTCCGAGTCCACGCCGTCCGCCTCAAGACCGCATTTTCCAAATATCGCGGAATCGGCAATCCGGGAATTAGTTCCGGCCGCAAGAACATCAATCGCTGGCTGCGGGACCTGCGTGGCCAGTGACCACTGCGATTGACACGAACGTTGTCATCGCCCTGTGGGATAAGAACCCTACTCTCAGTTCCGCTGCACAAACCGCTCTGGACGCAGCTTTCCGTCGCGGGAGTCTTGTGGTAGCCGCCCCCGTTTTTGCCGAGTTGATGGCCGCTCCCGGCCGTACGGAAGCGTTCGTCTCTTCCTTCCTCGAAGACACCGCGATTGCCATCGATTGGGATCTGGATGAGCCGGTCTGGAGATCTGCCGGCCGCGCCTTCCAGTCCTATGCAGAGCGGCGACGCAAGCAGCGCGACCCGGGCACACGCCGCATTCTGGCGGACTTCCTGATTGGCGCGCATGCCCACACGCGCGGCTACCGGCTTCTGACCCTCGACGAAAGACTCTATCGCGTTGCGTTCCCCAACCTGACCATCGAAACCATATAGGACCTCGGACGACAGAACCCGCCGCCTACCCCCGCGCGTCCGTCGTTCCCGCCAGCTCCTGCTCCCGAATTAACAGCCTCGCCCCGCTGCGAAAGCTCTCCAACCGCAGACCAAACACCACCGCCGCTCCCAGACACGTCACGCCGCCCAGCGCCACCGTAAGCGGCGCCCCGAGCCGGTCCGCCACCGCTCCGCCAAAAAACGATCCGAACGGCGCCATCCCCAGAAACATCATGGAGTACACCGCGACTACGCGCCCGCGCAGCACGTCCGGCGTCATCGTCTGTATCAGCGTGTTCGTTGACGACAGTCCCAGCATCATGCAGAACCCCAAGGGCACGAGCAACACAATCGAAAGCCACAAATATCGCGACAAGGAGAACAAGATGAGGAAAACCCCAAAGCCTCCCGCCGCCAGCGCCACCCATCTCCCCAGCCCGCGAATGCCGCTGCGCGATGCCAGCGCCAGCGCTCCAAACATCGCGCCAATTCCGGTCGATCCCATCAGCCACCCGTACGCCCTTGGCCCACCATGCAGAATCTTCGCCGCAAAGATCGGCATCAGCACCGAATACGGCAATCCCACCAGGCTCACCACCGCGATCAGGAGCAACAGCGCGCGAATCGGATAGGCTCTCGCCACAAAACGGAATCCTGCCACGAGCGATTGCAACGGGGACTCGTCCCCCGTTCTCGTCGGACAGTGCACATCCATCATCAGCAGCGAAATGATGACTGCGATAAAACTCACTCCATTGACCAGGAAGCACAGCCCCTCGCCCAGTCGGTCGAGCAGAATCCCAGCCACCGCCGGCCCAACAATCCGAGCCCCATTGAACATCGAGGAATTCAGCCCAATGGCATTGATCAAGTCTTCCCGTCCCACCATGTCCATCAGGAAAGCCTGCCGCCCCGGCACATCGAAAGCATTCACCACTCCCAGCAGCCCAGCGAGCACGAAGATGTGCCAGATGTGTACGGAGTTGGTTAACGTGAGCGCCGCCAGCACAAACGCAAGCATCATGGATGCCGCCTGAGTAGCGATCACCAGTCGCTGGCGGTTCACCCGATCCGCCATCACTCCCCCGAATGGCGACAGCACGAACATCGGAATCTGTCCCACGAAACCGATCGACCCCAGCAGAAGCGACGACCCCGTGATGCGGTACACCAGCCACGCTTGCGCCGCCATCTGCATCCAGGTACCGATCAGGGAGATCAGCTGTCCGATCACAAACAGGCGGAAATTGCGATGTTGCAGCGCGCGGAAGGTCACGCGGAAGCGCTGCCCCCAACCTCCAGACTCGGGCGCCCCTGCCAGGGGAGTTGTTGTAAATGAAGAATTGCGCTCGGCCGCCATCGTATCTCTTGATGCTATCGCGCCAATAACCCTTTGTGCACAAAGCCGCTTGCGCCGTTTTCCACAGGGTCACTCAATTGCAACTTTGCAGACGCCGTCAGGCACGATACAGTGGCGGTCAGTTCTCCACCATACGCGGTGAGGCCGTCTCCCCCCTGCCCCGCCCCGGTTACTTGCAGTGTGCTGGCCCCCCTTCGAGGAAAAATTATGACCGAAACACCGCATAATCTGGAACGCCGTGCCGCACAGCGCTTTGAGTACCAGGTCCGGGTCGGAATTCAGACCGGAGATCGCTCGCAGATGGATTTGGGGTTTACACAGGATCTCAGCGCTAAGGGCGCCTTTCTGTTCACCCAGCTGCCGCTGGAGCCTGGCGATCCGGTGGAGTTGACTCTGACCATGCCTTCACAGATCACGATGGCGGAACAGGCGCGCGTGCGTTGCCGCGCACAAGTGCTTCGCTGTACAGCATCGGAGGGTTCCGGCAGGGGTGTCGGTGTAGAGCTCACCGCGTACGAGTTCCTGCCAGAAGGAATCGACGAGACGCTTCCTCGGGTTGCCGGACTCCACGACAATCGCTACGCCCACGAGCAGAAACGTGTTCCTGATCTCCCCCTCGCTAACCGAATCTAGAGAGAAGTCACAGCGCGCGTGGTTTGAGGGAACTTCTGCAACCTTCCCAGCTTCCCCAGGTGTCCCACTACCCTTTCGTACTGTTCTCCCACTGGAAGACGAGAGATGCCCACGGACGGAACAATGCTGGCCACGGTGATGCGCATGAGCGCAACCGCTGCCAGCATGCGCAGCCGGATCGCATCGTTCACCAGGGCGCGTGCCGCCTCAGCCACCTCGGAATCGGCGCTTTGACGCGCCGCCTCCCCCAGCCGGATCAGTACTGCCGCATTGTGCGCTGCCCCACTGACGTAATCCCGTGCCGCTCTCATTCGCAGCCGGTGGACTCGCCGGAAAGTTCCTTCTGGCAACCGTCGGCGCAAGTACTCGTCTTCTCCGGCGTCCACCAGATTCCGGAACGCAGACAGGTCAACCGCCCGTACTTCGCCAGAAACCTGACCGATCTGTCGGACAGCGCGAGCCCGGCCGCGCGCAATCATCAACACCGAACTGATTGCTGCAACGGCTCCTAAAACAACAATCAGAATAATCAACATCTTGGTACACCCACCTTTGCTAAAAACACCTACCGTCGATCACATCACCTCTGCAACAGCCTCTCGAGTTCGGTATTCCAGCGCTCCAGATTTACCGCCGGAATGGCCGCAGCTGCGGGCACCGCCTCCTCCCGCCGCAAATACCATAACCAAACAACCACTGCACTCAGGTACGAAATGCTTCCTGCCAGATTCAGCGCATGCGACCGCCAGGAATACACTCCAGTTGGCCCCAGATAAGAGTAGATAGTCGCATTCAGCAGGCGTTGCGCCGCAACCAGCGCAAAACCCAAAGACAACCCAAAAGTCTCGCCGCGCCACAGGAGACGAAAGTACCAGCCCAGCGCAAACACTAGAACCCAGACAACACTCTGCACAAACAGCACCGTGCGATCCACCGTGTTCACGGCGCCAAAAATAGGCGAGGTGGCATCGCCCGGCAAGTACAACACGATCGCAACGGAGATCGCGAGCGACAACACAACTGACCCCAGAACCAGATTACGACCCAACTTGTCCAGCGCTGGATACTCGGCAACCAACTGCCGCAGCACCTCGCGGATCATGAGGAAACGGAGGGCACTACATACCGCCTCCTGCGCCCAATAGAGATAAAAGTACTCGGTATAAGAATCCCGGCCCCAGACGAATATCCAGGAGACGAAAACCAGCACTGGACCTGTCAATGCCACAAAAGCGGTATAGAAAAAGAAAACGGGGAACCGGTGGCGCATCTTCTGGTCGATCATGACGTACACGATCCAGCCCTGGAGGACCGCCGTCAACAAAGCGAGGCAATCAACGATCGCGGTGGGAATGGTCACTACTGCGCCCCGCGCGTTACTATAACCTTTTCTTGCTTTCGGAACAACCGAGCTGCCCCGGAAGGCAGCCCAGTCCAGATAGCCCTCTACTTGCAAGCCTTTCCGGGGCCACAATTCATTCCACCGCCCCCATCCGCCAGGCTGGCGGGAGCGGCAAGCAGAAGGGCGAGAAGAGCAATGGCAGTTAGAGACAAGATCCTGCGTACTTTAGTCACGGTAGAACTCCTTTTGTTGGGGTTGCTGACCGTGCTAACCTAAAGCGGGACGGGCCTTTTGCCCTCCCGCACTAGATTTATTTCTTTGTTCCGGTGACGGAAATAAAATGCCTTTTCTTACTGCGTACGACGATTTTGTGCTTAATACCCTGGGCGTCATACCCGGGCCTTTGGGAAAACTTCTCTACCTGGCGAGTCTACGCAGCGGGGATGGCAGATATCAGCATTGGGGAATGGCCCGCCTGCACGGCGAGGCAGCGGCGCAGAACAGCATGCAGCAAGCGCATGGCATTGTCTTTTCCGACATTCTGCGCCAGCCACTCTCGACCTTATGGCAGGAAGTGGTCGATCATTCCGGGGCCGAAGGACAGAGCCCCGAGTCCTGGCTGTCGCAATGCATCCCGCCCCCGGAGCGCTTGGTTCCCAGCACTCCCGCCGCCGGGGCGGAGCGTCACCTCACGGCAGTCCTTGCCGCCCTTTCCGGCTTGGCAAAGAGTCCCCTCCCCCCCAGTCCCCTAGGCGCATAGCCACCCCGACCACTTGGCCGAGCACTTCCGCCTCGCGCTGGTATTTCAGGGTGCGCACCGCGACCGGCGACAGCGGATGCGACTGCAAGATGAGGGTCTCGCCTTTCAGGTCGCACCAGCAGCAAGTATGCCCTTCCCGCGTCTCAACAAAATAAACTGGCCGTTCATATTCGGAACGCCACATGGCAGGCGTCACGCGATTTTTCGATTCATCCACCTGGATGAAAGATCCCGGCAACAGCAGCGGATACATGGTGAAATCCTCCACCCCGATATATCCATAGGTGAAGTTTCCCGTGCAGAATTGGCTCAAGTACGCCATCGGCACCGCTCCCCATTGTTCCACCATCCGCCCCAGATTGGACGTGCGGCGCAGATCAAACCCCGGGTCGAGCTTGATCGGCATGCGCACCGTCTCCGTCCTCTGCACGGAACGAATGCGGTGCGACCGCGCTGGCCCCACCAAGCCCGTGTCATCCGCCGTCGCATTCACGTCCACGCCGTAGAGGGAGAGTATTTCCTGGTAATCGCAGCGGTAGATCACCGAGAGCGTATACACCCTGTAGATGGTGGGCACCACACCCTTGTTCTCCAGCTCGCTCAGGCGGCTCAAAGGGATCGCAAAATCGCTTTTCCCGTAGCGCGTGGCAAGCGACCCGCTAGCTTCTTCGACATCCCGCAAAGTGAGTCCCAATTGCTCGCGCATCACGCGTAACTGCTGACCAGGCGAAAGCATACTGCTCCTCCCCAAAAACGTCCGAGCGCCACCTTAGTGGTCTATCCCCCACGTTCGAGCCGGTTTCGGTCCCCTTCTGTGCTTTGCAAGCACGGCTCGATTGCATACAATAAAGCGGTGGGTACGGGGGCCGCAATTCCCCCGTCGACTGATTGTAGCGCCTGGCGGGCGTCCTTTCCCCACGTTGTTCCAGAATCCGCCTGGCGCCCGGTCAACCCGAGCCCACCGCATTACTTGGGTCATTTGGCCGAACTACCGGCACTTCGTACGATTACGATGAAGAAGTCGTCCGGTCCGGGAGTGATCTGTGCCCGCTGTCGCCGTTGCCATCCTGACTGAAGATTCGCCTCACCTGTCCGTATTGCAGGGCCGTGTTGAGAGCACGGCGATGGCTCATACCGTCTTCTCTCACGCTGGTTTCCCCACCGGTCCCACCGATCCCATCCTGCGGCAGATTCAGGATCTGCACGCTGAAATTGTGCTGGTGGACGTTGACTCGCGTCAGGCCGACCGCGCCTCCGCCGCCATCGAACTGCTGCGCAGCACGACCCATGACGTTGCCGTCTTCGCTCTCGGCGAAATGCACGAACCGCTCGTCATTGTCGCCGCCATGCGCGCCGGCGCTTCCGAGTTCCTGGAACGCAATGGCAGCACCACCGCTCTCATCGAAGCCTTCACTCGCTTCTCCGCCCAAAAGCACAAGCGGCGCAATGTTGCCGGGCGCGCGCGTGTGTTCAGCTTTCTCAACGCCAAGGCTGGTTCCGGGGCAACAACTCTTGCCGTCAATACCGCCATCACCCTGCAGCGCCAGCATGGCAACACCGTTCTCGTTGACTGCGCGACCTTGGGGCACACGGCGCTGCATCTGAACGTCCGGCCGCAATTCGGCCTGCTCGACGCGGTGCAGAATCTCCACCGCCTGGATGCATCTCTGCTCGAAAGTCTGATGACGCCCTGCGCCGATGGCTTGCATCTGCTGGCGGGCCCGCAGATCCCCGGTCAATTCCAGCCTACGCCGGCGGAGTTGGCGCGCCTTTTCGACCTGCTCGTCACCTACTACCGCTATGTCGTGGTGGACTGCTCGAGCCGGCTCGATGCTATCTCCCGCATCGTTTCCGATCTTTCCAATCGCGTGCTGCTCGTCGCCCAAGCCGATGTTGTCGCCCTCTGGAGCGCCAACCGCATTCAGGCCTTCCTCACCGATGGCGCCTCCAGCGACAAGGTGCAGTTGCTGGTGAATCGCTACAAGAAGATTCCCGGCTTCACCGACGAAGACGCGCAGAAAGCCACCAACTGCAAAGTCTTCTGGAAAGTTCCCAACCAGTACCAGGCCATTGCTCCTGCCATCGATCGCGGGCAGCCCTTTGCCATCCAGGAACATCTGGAAGTCAGTCGCTCCCTGCGCATGCTAGCCGACGCCCTCGTCGCCGCTGAAGGTGGAGTCCGCGACGGCAGCGGAGGCTCGGACTCAGGCCGCGAGAAAGCCGGCCGCCGGGTTCTAAAACCTTTACGGGCCAACGAGTAAATCGCAAGAAGAGGTTGCCGTGCTGGCGAAGTGTGCCAATCCCGCCTGTGGCGCGCATTTCCTCTACCTGCATGAAGGCCGGATTTTCAACTTCCCTTTTTCCGAGGACGGCACACCCGGCAAGGCGCTTGGTCGCGTCGAACATTTCTGGCTTTGCAGCCGCTGCGCCGCCAGTCTCACTGTCGTGATGGACGGTGGCTCGGCGCAAGTCCGCTTCCGCCGCCTCGAACTCACCAACGGGGAAACACGCAGTAAGTACAGCCAGCCTTCTTCCGACGCCGCCTAAGGCATTTCCCTACTGCCTTTTCTCCACCTGCACGTCCGCATCCGCCGGGAACCGTTTCCATTCCACCGCGCGCTCTTGGGCGTTGACCTTCTTGTTGCTGTCGGTGTGATACTGCGTAAGGGTTCCTTTCAAAACGTAATAGGCCTCATCGGCGGGCGTCTTTCCCGCCCCACGCTCGACGCGCCCATGAAACTCAAACCAGACTCCGTGCACCGTGTCGGTGGTAAAGGTCAACTGTTGCCCGTCTAATTTCGCCTGCTTGAAGAACTGCGTCAGAAACGCGCCCTTGTCGCTTTCTCCGTCGCCAAAGCGCGAGATGTATCCGCTCACCTTGTTCTGATCCTCCACCGACAGCTGCACATACTCCGCTTCGCGCAGAAAGCTGTACATGCCGGAATAATCCGGCGTCGTTGCCGGCTTCGTTTCCTGCCAGGCGGCGGCTACACCGACAAAACAGGCAAGAAACAAGATAAGAATCCCAATAGTTCGTGACATGAACGCACTCCGTTCGTCCCATCCTAACCGATTCTCACGCACTTCCGGGCGGGCTTTCGCTCCTCGAAACCGCTATAATTACCCTTTCTGCCCCTTCGTCTTGTGGATGGCCATGCCTCGTAGTTCCGCCGAAACCCCCGTGCGCCCTGACGTGGACTTGCGTCCGCCGGCTCTCCTCATGGAGCCGGAACGGCTCTCTCTGGCAACGTTTCTGCAGAATCTGGCCGTCCTCTTTCGTCCGTCGCAAAAGCCACTCCCGCACCAGGCCGCGC